>Ga0209651_1000125_pt1 | contig 27229 bp, 22 predicted proteins | sample LauGreFBDMM110SN_2_FD_188216 | JGI IMG/M metagenome (GOLD analysis project Ga0209651, IMG submission 188216) | Freshwater lake microbial communities from Lake Michigan, USA - Fa13.BD.MM110.SN (SPAdes) (version 2) | ecosystem: Environmental > Aquatic > Freshwater > Lake | place: Lake Michigan... | reverse complement strand
ATATTACATATTACACATTACACATTACACATTACACATTACACATTACACATTACATATCCATAATAGTTAAAATGATGAAATTCCTCGAAACGCATTTTGATGATTATATTTTGTCGAATACAAAATGTTCTCTTCATCCGAAATTAAACAAGTTGTATGATACTTTCCCCTCGAAAGTCGAAAATTTGAAGAATATTATTTTTTATGGTCCAAAGGGTATTGGTAAATATACACAGGCATTATCTTGTATAAAAAGATATAGTGCAAGCGAATTAAAGTACGAGAAACGTCTTACTATAAACTCAAACAAGGATAATTTTATAATAAAGATGAGCGACATACATTTCGAAGTGGACATGTCATTACTAGGGTGCAATTCTAAAATCCTGTGGAATGATATCTACAATCAGATAAACGATGTTGTATCTACGAGGGCGAATACACATGGTATAATATTGTGTAAATATTTCCATAAAATACATAGTGAGTTGCTCGATATATTTTACAGTTATATGCAGTCTCAGTATTTGAACAAAATTAAACTTATTTTTATAATTATAACAGAGAATATAAGTTTTATACCGGATAATATAATCAACAATTCTCAAATCATAAGCATCCCTCGTCCTAAGATTTCGAATTATAATAAATGTTTTTCTGTAAAAAACGCAATAAATGGACAGTTAAAGGGTACAAATATTCAGAACATATCGAATATAAAAAATGTAGTTACGCATATAACATCATTAACGGATCCACACGAATGTATTTGTAATGCAATAATAGATAATATAAAGAATCCGGAAAAAATAGATTTATTAGCATTTCGCGATATATTATACGACATATTAATATACGAGCTGGAAATAAACGAGTGTATATGGTATATATTGAAAGCACTAATACATGTTAACTTAATAAATGAGAATAATATTTCTGATATTTTATTAAAAACAAATATATTTTTACAATATTATAATAATAATTATAGACCAATTTATCACTTAGAAAATTACATGTATAATCTAATAACAATAGTTAATGGATATAAAAAGAGTGAAAGCAGCTCGTGAATTATTAAATCTAAAATATAATTATACACTAGACGACCTGAAAAAAAATTATAGATTGTTAGCGCTTAAGCATCATCCTGACAAAAATGGGAATAGTGATGAATCGTGTGAATTTTTCAAGAAGGTTAATAGCGAATATTTATATTTATTGAATTTCGACATTTCTCACGAATCTCATGCATCTCATATGTTTAATGGGAGAGATACTCACGAAGCGGGATGCGACGACGCAAGTTCAGATAGTTATATGTCAATCTTTCGCACATTTATTCAATCCTTGTTGCAAAAGATGACGGTTATCTCTAAGGAGCATACATCTTTGACGATAAGTACATTAATAAAAATAATAGTAGAAGATTGTCAAGAGTTGTCCATAAAGATGTTTGAAGACTTGGATAAGGAATCGGCGTATAATATATACGAGATTATAACAACATATCATAAAGCTTTCCATATAAGTGTCGAGAAGTTGGCATTATTTGAGAAGATTATGAGAAGTAAAATGGCGCTCGATAATCTCGTCGTAATTTCCGTATCCCTTGACGACTTGATCGGAGACAACAACATATATGTACTAGAACACGACGACAAGACATTTTATGTTCCTCTATGGCATACGGAGTTGTACTATAATTTGGGTAAAACGGATAATACTTCAGTTGACCTAATCGTACGCTGTATCCCCGTAACTCCGTCGCACATTTATATCGACACCAATAACGATATTTATATCGACATTCGCATGAAGATTGCAGATTTATTAGAGAAACAGTGTATTGAATTTGACATAGGTGGTAAAAAATTTACGATAAGTGCTGCGGCATTATATATAAAAAATAACCAGACATATGTATTACGTGGTTTTGGAATACCGACCATAAATGCAAAAAATATGTATGATACGTCGGATAAATCGTCCATCATCGTTAATATAGAATTGTGTTGATGGTTTTTTATTTTGATTTTGATTTTGCTTTTGTTTTTGTTTTTTGCTTTTGTTTTTGATTTATTATATATCATCTCATTGCGATATATAATAAACATCATACACACCTAGTAGTAGTGTAGATATTTTTCGAAACTAATTTTAAGTAATACGAAGAACCATATATAAGATAAGTTGTTTTTTGCAAGAAAGAAATAGACTAAATATTCTTTCATGAAATCAAAAAACAATATTAACCATCTTGAATTCTGCGTGTATATATATATTCCTATTCCTATCATTCTGTATAATAAAAAATACAAGAAAATGTTGTTCAATCTGAATACAAAATACGCAAGAATGTAAGATAGAGTATCAAAACATTTATCAACTATATTATAATACAATGTATCATAATTTTTTATACCTTGTTTATAATTATTTATCTTTGATTCTACAAATAAACTATAATGACATTTAGCTTCGCTTGATTCCGGATTATAGTTGTAGTAATATACTCCCGGTAAGCTATCAATATAATCTATTATAAGTAGTAATACTGCTAGTATGATTAAAAAATACTTATTACAAAATTTATTACCATTTTTCATAAGTGAATATAAAATATAAAATGATATAATAGTAAAAAATACTCTAATAATCATACCATAATTATAAAACTTTTTACAAGAATCCATACTATACAATATAACAATAAGTTATTATTTTTTCGATAAATATGATATTTTCGAGTTTTGAATTTCGAATTATAGAGCAATGAATTTCCGCATTTCTCACCATATCTGTAACATCTCATGTTTTTAGAGAGTCATAAATCTATAAACTACCTCCCTCATTTCGGGACATCATTGGGAAAACCTTCCGCGACTCATCCCCCATATTTATAAATCATCCTCCAAAAGTACCTATTCCTATTTCCACAAAACTACCTCCCTCATTTCGGGACATCATTGGGAAAACCGTCCGCGGCGGATTTCTAAAACATCCCCCAAAAGTACCTATTCCTATTTCCACAAAACTACCTCCCTCATTTCGGACCCATCTTTGCAAAATATTTGCGATTTTTTTGCGAACTTTGTTAGCAGACCATAATGCTCTTGTTTATATTTCACAATATTTTAAAAACTAAAGCATAAAGGTAACCCCGCGGAAATTGGGAGGGCGGACGCCGAAGAAGTGATGATGTTTCTTTTTTTCAAATCTAAAGCTGGATTTTTGAAAATGGACAAAAATAAATGTCCATTTTTGAAAACCGGGGGTAGAAATATAAAAAATTCATTGATTTCATCACTCAGAGCATAATGCTCTAAATCGTGTTTTTAAGATGATTTTTTTGTTACCATAATTTTTTAACTTTTTTATATATTATATGAAAAGTATTTAGGCGTTTTTTATGCTAGTCTATATATATGGAAACGACTAGCACAAAAAACGCCGAAAAAACGCCACATTTTTTATGCAAAATATGTGACTTTGAATGCTCTAAAAAAAGTGATTATGATAGACACATTGACACCATCAAGCATAAAAGACTAGCAGAGACTAGCAAAAAAACGCCGAAAATACATTTCAAAACATTTAGCTGCATCTGTGGTAGTCAATATTTTCATAGCTCAAGTCTAGCAAAGCATAAGCGAACGTGTATCGCCGTCAATACACCTGTGTCTTCTCCCCTAGAAGAAAATAAGGTAATTAATGTATCTATAGAAGATGTTGTATCCTGTGACAATAAAGATATTATAACAAAAAGTATGTTCATGGAACTTATAAGTGATAATAAAGAGATGATAAAAATAATTAAAGAACAACAAGAACAGATTAAAAAACAGCAAGAACAAATAATTACTATTATACCAAAAATAGGTAACACCACAAATAATAATACGACAAATAATAATAGTACAACTAATAACTTTAATCTCAATGTTTTTTTAAATGAGCAGTGCAAAGATGCGCTAAACATATCTGATTTTATCGACTCATTAAAAATAACCCTTGAAGATTTACTATTTTCAAAGACAAATGGTATATCACGCGGTATAACAGATGTTTTAATCAAAGGACTCAAAGAGCTGGACATTTATAAACGCCCGATTCATTGTACGGATATAAAACGGGATACCATGTATATTAAAGATGAAGACAAATGGTACAAAGATGATAGCCACGATATGATGAAGAATACAATCGTCAAAATTGCGGACAAGGAACGAACGGCGTTACAACAGTGGGCTATCGATAACCCCGACTGGATGGAAACCGAAAGAAAACAACTGGATTACTTAACAATGGTGCGCTCTATATGCGAACCTATTGAAAATTACGAAAACTATGAGAAGAAAATATTAAAAAACGTCGGGAGAGAAATTTTAGTAGACAAAAAAATAAAGTAATATTAGTATATATACAAGTACAATACATTTGTAACAATGAGAAAAACATACAAAAACAAAACAAAAACAAAAACCAGAACAAAAACAAAAACAAAAACAAAAACAAAAACAAAAACAAAAACCAACAGTCGTAAAAATAATAAAAAAATACTAAAAGGAGGTTCGACAGGAGGTTCGCTTATCGGGCAGGGAAATTTCGGGTGTGTTTTTAGACCCGAATTAACGGCACCTCATAATTCTATAAGTAACGGAAATACAGTTTCAAAAGTTGTTCTAAAAAATAATGCATTTAGTGAATATAGACATGAATATAAGATTCTTAAAAGGATGAGAGATATAGACCCGAAAGGGTCATTCCACAGTTTATTAATAGATGCATTTGAACTGGAAAATAAACACGTACCTGCTGATTTTACGCGATGTTCTTTAACAAAACCGACATATACTGTAGACGAGTTCTTTGTTTTTAATATAGCATTCGCGGGAAATCATAATTTTGCATACTATTTGAAAAACGCGTTTAGTAGCAACCAATACGATAAAACAATACCCGAATCAGCGATTTTATTTAGCCTTCTTACAAATATTATTGTCGGTATTAAAAAAATGATTGGTGCAAATATATTACATAAAACGCTTGATACTGAGTCCATATTTCTTAAAGAGCCTATTTCATTAGATAACCCGTTTTGTGCAAAAGTGATAGACTATGGTGACGGAGAGCTGCGAAAATATAAAGGATATAATGATAAGAATCAAGATTATATTCATTTTTTTAAAAGTCTTATAACAGTTCTGTCAAGTATATTGGGAGGGCAGCAACAAAGCAATCCGGCAAATATGAAAGTTATATCGGATTTAATACAAGGGTTTAAAACCCTATTAGCTATGGTAGAGCAAAATAATGTTTCATATAATGAAGTTATCAAGAAATATATCATGTTACTAGAGAAAACATTCGGTAAAAAATATTCCGATTACGCAAAGCATCATTATAAGTTATGATAATTTTGCATATTTTACTTTTACTTTTTACATGTTTTGAATCGAAAACATGTAAAAAAATATGGTACCTGTGTATGAAATTGAGTTAGTTATTTCATGAGTTGACACAATATAATACTACACTATCACTTACCTGTGTGTAGCAATAAACGTTCCGGGCATTACCCTTCGCAGTCATTGGCATCATCGACCTTTGTTTTTGTTCTTTACTTCTTGACAACCTTCTTTACAATCTTCTTTGCACCACCTCCGGTGGTTGAATCGTCGGCAGCGGCAGCGGCAGCAGCAACAGGTGCGGGCGCAGGAGCGGGTGCAGGAGCAGGTGCAGGAGCAGCAGAAGGCGTGCCGTCATCTTCGTGTTCAACTTCGTGTTCATCTTCTTCGTGGTCGGAATCCTCGGCGTGAGTAGCGGGAACGTCATCATCGCTCACAGTATCGAGTTCTTGTGTCTCTACGAGCTTCCTGTCATCGCCAGACAATTGAATGTGGCACTTGCCGCGAAGAGTAGTCTTGGGCTTGACAACAGCTTGAAACAGCTTCCAGGTAACGCCGAACTTACCACCGGCGAACCAGACACCTCCGCACTGGAGAACGACGGCGACATGAGAACCCTTTGCAATGAGGTCGACGGGGGTAATGTGCTCATTCGAAGCATCAGGGAAGATTTTGCGAGACTGAGGGTCAAAGAGCTCGACATTCCATACACCTTCCCAAATAGGCATCTTGACGCTGAGAGTTGGGTTCTTGTTGTGATCGGGCTCGCCGTTTTCACCTTTGGCGAACTTGAGAATCGGAGTCCAGAACATGTCGATGTGGTCCTTGGTCATGGTCGACTTTCCGAACCATTCTTTTTGGTTTGCAAGAGCATCTGCCTTGATTTTTTGCTCAAACTTTTCGATATTTGCGCGGAACTTGGCAATTGCTGGAGTGTTGTATTCTTGTCCAGGGAACTGGAGCGACATGTTGTACGACTTATCGCCCGTTTTCTTGTCCTCGAATGCGGAGACACCCCACGTCATCATGAGAGGCGTGGAAAGATATGTTGCGCCGTTGGTAATAGAGTTAAGAATTCCGACACTCTTACCACCGGAGGAGTTAACCTTGGGCTTGGAGTATTTGATATCTTTATCGGGATTGAAAGTCTCACCCGAAATAATCTCCTTGGGAGCTTTGGATGCGCTGGAGGACTTGACAGAGGATGACTTGCTGGTTTGAGTAGCGGAAGACATTGTATTCGTTGGTTTGTTGGTTGGCTTTCTGATTGTTTGTTTATGCTATATAATATTAAGGTTTATGGTTTGTTCAATTTTCTGTTTTGGGAAAATCGGGCTGCTTGTAAATAATAATTCGAAAATGAAAACGTAATACAAAAATATATTTCGTAAATATTCAAAAATATTCAAAAATATTCAAAAATATTGAAAAATATTGAAAAATAGTAATATTAAGAAAGATATTTATATCTAGGATATAGGAACTAGTAATATGTAAATATAGTTTCATATAATTAGGTAACAGTAGACATCATGTATTATAAATATAGTAAATGTATTGTGATAAGATATTAAAAAATATTGTTAATATATAATAATATACGCGTATACATACATACATACATACATACAAGAGAATGTCGATGATTATTGGTAGTAGCATAAGCAATGTGAATGAAATAATTGTATCAGTAAGTTTTTTGAGTGAAGAGGGCGTCGAGGGTATGGCGGGCGTGGCGAACATGGCGGGCGTTTTAGCGACAAATAGTATCGAAGATAAAAAGATAGAGAAGCATGAAAAGCGTGAGAAAGGGATAAAATCAAATTCTAAAATGAATATCAAATTAGATGGAAATTATGACGGAGAACAAGAAATATTGGATGACAATGAGCGAAATAAAGTAAAGTCGGTAAAAACGGTAAAGTCGGCTAAGATAGTAAAGAAACGCGAAGAGTTATCGATGAATAATTATAGTACATTACTTGTGGTAAAATATAAGATAGACGAGTTAAAGAAGTTGTGTACAAAGTATAAGATACCAAAAGGTGGAAATAAAGACGAGTTAACAAAGAGATTGTATGAATACTGTAAAAATTCGGAGGCTCCATTAAAGATACAAAAAGTGTTTAGAGGGTTTTTAAATAGGAAGTTGCATAAGTTACAAGGTCCTGCACTAATGAACCGTAAGATATGTACGAATGATGCGGATTTTTTTACGATGGATGATATGACAGAAATACCTGCGACGCAATTTTATAGTTACACGGATAATGATAACTTTGTATATGGCTTTGATATTGTTTCTTTATATAATTTAATAAAAAAAGAGGGATTGCATGCAAAGAACCCTTATAATAGGAATGAATTTGATAACAAAGTAAAAGAGAATGTTACGAACATGATAAGGATATCAAAAATATTAAAAATACCAGTTGATATAGATATAAAGAATGAGGTAATGGATCCGGCAAAACGCATGGAATTAAAAATATTGGAATTATTTCAGACGATGAATTCGTATGGTAACTATGCGAACTCGGAATGGTTTAGTGAGCTTCCTAGAAATTTGCATATAAGATTTGCAAGAGAGTTGGTAGATATTTGGAACTATAGAGCATTACTGACGATGGCGAAAAAACAGGAGATATGTCCTCCTCATGGAACTCCGTTTCTAGGAACTCCTTATTTTACAAATGTAGCAAATAATAATGTATTGAATAATTTGTCGAATGAAACGCTTATGAAATATAATGTGCAAATCATAGAAAATCTTGTAAAATCGGCAGTAGATATAGATAATAAAATGTTAGGAACATTTTACGTATTATCTGCTCTTACATTAGTTAGTCAACCAGCGCGCGATGCTATGCCGTGGTTATACGAAGCGGTTGTATATATTCCTTAATATTGCGATTCTAAAAATAAACGCATACTTAATTATTTTATGTTCATTATTTTTAGACGATAATTGAAGACATTTTTTGAGACATATAAATCAATATAATATATATTGTCTAAAAATACTTAAAAAGACCTCACATAGTAATGTATACCAACATCAAGATGGCTAAGAAAACTCCCTCTACTGCTTCGGCAACTACTACCGCTCCCTCTGCTGCACCTGCTCCCGTTCAAGCAACTGCTACCAAGCCTGCTAAGGCTCCCAAGACCCCCAAGACTGATGCATCTGTAGCTCACGCTCCTGCTCCCGCACAGGTTGCTTCCACTGATGCCCATACCGATGGTCCCGCCATTGAGGCATCCTCTCTTTGTTCTTTGTTTAGCGAGTTCGGATCAAAGCTTCAGACTTTGAGCTCTGGTCTGTCAACTCTTCGAAGCGACTTTCGTACTTTGGAGCGCCATGTTGCGCGTGAGATGCGTGCTGCTCAGAAGATTTCCAAGCGTAAGCGCAAGTCTGGCAACCGTGCTCCTTCTGGCTTTGTGAAGCCTACTCTGATTTCCAAGGAGTTGGCTAACTTTCTGGGCAAGCCTGTTGGAACCGAGTGGGCTCGTACTGAGGTGACTCGCGAGATTAACGCTTACATCAGGACTCACAACCTTCAGGATAAGGAGAATGGTCGCAAGATTAACCCTGATTCTAAGCTTCGTTCTCTTCTTCAGTTGAAGAAGGATGAGGAACTTACCTACTTCAACCTTCAGAAGTACATGTCTCCTCACTTTGCCAAGGCTACTCCTGTTGCTGCTTCTTCTTAAGTAGATATGGATTTGTGTGTAATATTTTTTTGAGACGAAACAAAAACAAAAACAACTAAAAAATTAAAAAACAAAAACAAATAAAAAAATGACATATAATTCTATGTCATTTTTTGCCTCCAATCAACCACACCACACAAGTTATTATTTAATAAATATAAAGTTTTCTTTTTGCATGATTTCGATGAGTTGTTCGCGGTGAATTGGACCATTCATAATTTTAATATTGTCGTATAGTTCCAGATTATCATAAGATGAAATATCAAACATGTCTATTACTTTACATGATTCATTAATGTATGAGTATATATCGTTATTTTGTGAAAGTAACCACTTGTAGAAGTCGGGTTGTATTTCGCCAGTTTCATTGTTTTTCAAGTAGTCTTTATATTGTTTAAACATCTTGTATGAGTTGAATATTGTCATATTTTTGTAATTTTGGTTTTCATTTTTTGGTAAATAGTCGCATCCATATATAATACATAGTTGTCTGAATTCATATGTCGTCATATCCAACGTTTTTATAATTTCCTGAAAGTCGTATAAAATCACAGTCGATGTTGTTAAACTTAAATACCGAAGTACACGCGAACATCCGTACACGAACATATCAGTATCTTCACTAAGGCATGCGTATACTATATTTTTTGAGACAAGCTTTGCGCAAAGCATGTCTGCTTCACCGGGAGATTCGATATAGGTCATACCATAAGCCTGCAATAGTGTTTTTGCATTTTGAATATGCTCTGATTTAAGAATGACAAATTTTTTCTTCAACTTATCCATCATTATGCGAATATCAGCAGTATTTGATGGGATGTCAGTGACTGTCTTTTCGTCGTCGTCGTCTCCACCACCGCCACCACCACCCCCGTCACAATCCGAAACAGCAACATCAGATTCAATGTCATCTAATATTTGCTTCAAACGATAATACTCGTCTCGCGCATTTATTTTTGTTTTTTTTCTAAAGGCGATTGTATCATTTTTTTCAGATGGCGGCTTACCGTCAAATACAAAGACTGGTATTATATTATTTTCTCGGAAAATGGAAATCATCAAATATAAATTTTCCAATAAAGCATTGTCTCCTAGAAATTTATAAAGGTATATACTGATATCAACTGCAATTTTTTTCCCAGATAATTCAGATAAGTTTACACGTGATATGGATGATTTACATTTATTTTGAAGAAACCTGTTCAACATGCGAATACCCATTTCTTACCTTTTTGTCCTGATGTATGTTTTTAGATGTTATTTGCTCTTGTGTATATTATGTATTATATATATTATTCATCAATTTTTTATAAAAGGAAATTGATCCGTAATGATAACACAATAAGAAATATAGTATACCAAAGGCAAACACACACGCGCAAATACACGATAATGGCTTTCACAAGAAGTCAAGCAAAAAAGCAACAAGAGCAACCCCAGCAAAGACAGCAACCCCAGCAAAGACAGCAACCCCAGCAAATCCATCGCAACTGTAAAAACAGTTTACTTGAAAATAGAAGCGCCTTTATAAACAGCCCTATCGATTTCGTAGATGCATCGATTGAATGGAGAAAAAACAAAATAAAAAGAGAAAATTGCACATTTGAATATAAATATATTTAATAAAACAAACCAAATCAAACAGTGGGTGGTTGGTTGGTCTATACCATACTACTTCCCACCCACTACGCTCATACGCATAGTCGTCAATAATACTTCATCATCACGTGCTTTATTTTCCAATCTTTTTTCCATACTTAGAACCATGTTTAATAAATCATTATTTTTATAATTTTTAGAAATAAATGCAATAAAATCATCCACGGATGCAGGCTCTTTTTTGAAGTTAAATAAGTTTGTATTGTTATCGATACACCATAGTACGAAGTTATTGAAGTTTGCGATTAAGACGGCAACGATAACATAGTAAGCAAATACATTTGTGTGTTCTTTGTATAATTTTTTTACTATAATATAATTTGCATCGGTGCATGTTGATATAATATTATAGTCGAGTCCCATATAGTTTAAAATTTTTACACACTGGAATATAGAAAAAACAGCTTCATGTTGCATATTGTCATAGAAAATAGTTAAAAATCTTTCTTTTTTGTCTTTAAAACTCGTTTTATTTTTAACAGTAACAGAAGCAGAAACAAAATGCTGTTTATGGTTTTTATGTATATTATTTATGATTTTTTTCCTAGTACTCAGAGGTGTAAATAATGAACGACTTTGTCGATTTACTTCAAAATACGATTCAAAAAACACATTCATGACTCTCGCCCACGTTTCGCAATACGATTCAAATATTTTTATATCTGTTTGTACTGAAAAAATAGATTGTAACTTTTTATTCGACATCAGTATTTCATCCAATACAGCAAAATCCAACCCATAGTTGTGCATAGTTTCATGAATAAATACTTTAAACCATTCTTCCTTTCTATATACAATAATATGCCCATCCGGTTGACAAACATTAGATAACCCCCCATTCACGTGAGAAGCACCGATTACGCCACCACCCACCGACTCGCTATAATCATACATATTTGACGGTGACTCAGAATCGGAATGACTAGGAAGTTTTCTTTTAAATGGCGTAAAATAAAAAAAACATTCTAAATTTTTACCACATTCTAAATCAGAGTACTTTGACAAAACTTTTAACCATATATATATCTTTAATACACAATGTTTAAAATATGTCGCGCCTTTTTTCCTGATGTTATTCAACTCGTAACGACAACTGTCGAATAGTATGAATCTCACTTTTACAGTTTTTCCATTACCTAGGTCGCAACTATATTCTATTACATATCTAGCATTTTCTTTAATGTATTCGGCAATTTTGGTAGGCACATATATACTTTTGAATAGCGATGACTGTAAAACAGGATTATTTCTTTCCAGTCGTATCATTTTATGCTTAAAACACGGCGACGACAAATTGGATTTAAAATGGTTGAATCCCTCATCTATTTCATCATATAAATTTTGTATCTTTTGGGTTACCTCCGACTGTCTAGGATTCTTAGCATTACTCGAAAGCTGCTGTTTATTATTTTTCCTGATTTTATTGTAGTTTTTGTCGGTATGTTGCATCATTTTTAAAAAATTATAATCATCCGCATTTACATGCGACTGTTTATCTTCTTTTGCATCTACCTCTACGTCTACGTCTACGTCCATATCCACATCCATCCGTAGTAATATAGTAGTATATTTATTACTAATATAATACTATATTTTTAAATTCGTCTATTCGTATATTCGTTTATTTATCGTGAATAGTTTCAAACACATTTACTCCTCCCTTTTTCGTCCTTAACTTTGAGCGTACGCGCATTAAATGAATTGATACAGTAGGCGGTTTTGAGAACACATAGTTTACAAGTTTTGCATTATTCGTCATAAGAAGAATTTTGGCAAGGTCGTCGTGTTGGCTAAACTTCGCCATTGTTCCCTCTTCAAGTACGCGCGTGTTCGTTCCATTAAAAAACTCCGGGTCAATATGAACTTCGTCGGGGCGAAGACTAACTTTTTTATTATCAATTATTGTTTTTGGTACCTTTTTACCTGCAACTTTTGCTAAATCTACATCATGAGAAATGCGCGATAATATAGAATCTTCTTGATAATATTTACTCTTCTTGTTTGCATCCATCGTAAATAGCAAATAAAATTCAGGATTACGTTTTAAAAACTTATTCGCCTGGTAATAATGTTCCACGGAAAGCCACCGGTGTCCGTCCAACATAAACGGCTCCGACCATTCATTCGATAATTTTTTCCGCCAATTATTTTTACCTTTACCTGCTGATATAAGAGAGATGAACGCTGGTTTATTTTTATTCGATATATGGTCACCATGTGCATGACCCGGCATATCATCCGTCGACTTTGAATGATAGATTAAAACAATCGATGGATCGAAATGCGGATTTGCCATAAGAACACGACTCGCCGACGTTCCGCCCCCTTGACCTAGACTTGCCGCACCTGCCGCCTCTTCTTTCCCTAAACCCTCCAAACCAAGTTCCTGTTTATAAAATGAAATAAATTGGGGTATTCTCTGAAATGTACCTGAGAAGGATTCAAGGTTTCCGGTGGATGATTCGATACATCTATTTGCAATTTGAAGTTTAACGCAAAATGGGATTTCGGGGAAAGTAAAGATAGCAGTGTCGCGATATGTTACTAACTCATAATGCATTCCTGTGTGCGAAACAATAATATAGTAGTCTGGATTAACGACTTTGAAACTTTCCATTTTCGATTTATCTCTCGAATCTGTAGCTTCTCTAGCTTCTCTAGCCCCCAAAGCTCCTGGCGATTGTTTATCCTCTCGCAGCGCTGCATCTATTTCCCTATATCTTTCTTCATCGATATCACCGCCACATGCGATGACATTTGATTGTGTATATGGTTGTTTATCTTTTTCTAAATAGTCGCGAAGTGATAGAATAATGAATTTAACATTCAAAATGATTTCCAATGTAGCAATAGCCCATTCGTCGCCCCAATATTCACTCGTCATTTCACCTTTTCTTATTATTTCTCTTAATGCTTCAATATTTTTTACACCCTTCATGAAGTAAACATCGCGCAAATAAGTTTTATATAACTCAATCTCACTAACAATTTGAAGATGTCTTTCTTTATTTGCGTCGGCTTGGAGTTTTAATGTTAGTTTTTCTGTTTGTGTTACGCCTGGTTGTGCTGCTCTTTCAGCTAGTTCTTTATTATCGGATGATAGTTTCGTATTTTCGGCGTGTAACTCTTTCAGCGTCTTTGAAAACATTTCGTATATTTCCCTATAGTGGGCAAACTGGCTTTCAGTCATAGCGGCTGCAAGCATTCTCCGTAATTTTATAACACTTATGTCGCTATCCGGTTCGATGGATAAAAATGCCTGACAAATCGCCATGAACAAACAGTCACCGCCACCCTGGTTTTTAACTAATTTAAAGTTATTGTTATGATAATACGACTGTACCCACGGTTCATCTTTAACAGGGCGGTATGCTTTATTCTCGGCAATAGACTGCTCAAGATTTTGTACAGGAATATTTTTTCTTTTTAAAGGAACGTCGCCCGATAAAGAAACTGGTTCAAGAGATGCGCGAATTGCAGCACGTAACGCGTCGTCGCCTTCATCCTCATCGCCTTCCTTTTCTGGTCCCGCTACTTTATCATCCTGTGATTTTAGAGAGGCGAGAGATGCAAGAGAAAGCGCTTTAGTTTTAGAACCTAGCGATTTAGTAGACTTTTTAACGGGTGCGGTATCTTTTTCGGGATTTTCAGGTAGATAGACTGCTTGTTGAATCAACGACTTTTTAACAAATGAATATAATAAAGGAGATGGTGCTTTTTCTAGATTTATATCGCCCGCGTCGTCTAATAATGACGGAATATCATCTTGGAACATTTCATATACACCTATTTGCGACAATACCTTATCATTTTTAATAAGATAAATTGGGTAATATACTATTTTTTGCGAGATATACGTATTTTTAATATTACCTATACTTATAATTGTATTAACACCTAAAACAGATGCTTCATATAAAGGAGCATTGTATTTACTTTCTTTTGTATCTGAAGGATCCAATGACTTTAACTCTATATAATTAATACTCGGAACAAGCTTGGAACGAACCATTATAATAACTATACATATTAAATTTATATATTTAATTTGTATATTCAATTAATTACATATTATAAATAATTATAAATAATTATAAATATTCAAAAATAATAGTTAAAAGATATATAAGTTAATATTATATTAACTAAAATCGAACAAACAAACACACACATACACACCGATGTTATCATGTATTATTATGGGAGGGCTGGGGAACCAGTTATTTCAAATTTATACTACAATGGCACTTTCAATGGAAATGAAAACGAACTTTAATTTTCCAGCAAATAAAATAGAAACGGATAAAAGAAGCGATACATATTGGGATAATTTTTTGAAGGAACTGAAAAAAAACACGTCACTAATAGATATAAAAAAATTGCAATATCCTATTTATAAAGAGAAGGATTTTAAATATAATAAAATACAAATTTTACCGGAAGTATTTCGTAAAAACGGTAGCATTATGTTATATGGTTACTTTCAGAGTTATAGATATTTCGAGAAGGAACACAAAAGTATTTCTCGATATATTGGAATAAACGAGTCGAGGTTAGACGTTGAAAATACATATTATAAAAAATATAAGAATATGAATATAATATCAATGCATTTTCGAATGGGAGACTATAAAGCTCTACAAAACTGTCACCCTATTCTTGAAGACGACTACTACATAAATAGTATAAAATTCATTTTACATAAAATGCGTAATAACAAAAAATGGAAAGTCCTATATTTTTGCGAGGAAGAAGACACCATCGAAGTAGAAAATAGAGTGGAGAAAATAAATGCAGTATGTAAAGAATATTTGGAAGAACAGAAGCGTGAAAATAATCGCGAAAAGAAATATGACCAGGAAATCGAATTTGAAAGAGCTGTAGACAAAGGAACCTCATTGAAAGACTGGCAACAACTATTATTAATGAGTTGTTGTCAACATAATATAATCGCAAATAGTAGTTTTAGTTGGTGGGCAGCATTCTTTAACGACAATCGGGATAAAGTTGTTTGTTATCCTGATACGTGGTTTGGTCCACAGCTGGCGCATCACGACACATCAGACCTGTGTCCAAAAAGCTGGAATAAAATAAAAAACACATAAACGCCAACACATAAACGCCAACACATAAACGCCAACACATAAACGCCAACACATAAACACCAACACATAAACGCCAACACATAAACACCCATACGATGCTTACTTTGCTTACTTTGCTTACTTTGCTTACTTTGCTTACTTATGTAGTAATACTGACATTGGTGTTGTCGAAGAAGATGTAAATGCAGGAGTGATTGATGACATTTTCGATAAAATAGCAGAAGTTCCTTTTTGTTTCTTTTGTATATGCTGTTGCTGATGAAACAAATGAGGTTTATCCAAATCTTTCATTATACTTTCATAGTTTGTTTTTCTTTCTTCAATATCACTGTAGTCCTCTCTTTGAACGGCGACAACTGGTGCAAGCATATACCAAGTATGTTGTTTCTGCAACTTTATCCAATATTTGTCAATCGCGTAGATAATATGTTGGTCGGGCATTTTCATTAAATTTTCTATACCCGTTCTTATATTATCAATTAATGTATCATAGTAGCTCATTTTTACAATATAACCAGTAGTCGTTTGACAATGAGATACATGAATACATACATCGTCGATTTTTTTATAGGGAGGCACGTTGTTGCCAGCAAGTAACAACACATCCCATTTATTATCCACCGAACCATTGGCACCGTCACCGTCACCGTCACCGTCACCGTCACCGTGCATCCTGAAAAATGTATTAATATTGGTAACGAACGTTTTTTTGTTTAAAATCATCAAGTCATCTTCGCATATCATAACATGCGACCAGTTATTTTTCTTCGCAATTTGTAAACACTTTAAATGACTCATACTGCATCCGATTCTACCATTTTTTAACTTTATAGCATTGAACCTAGTTGGAGTCAAACCAACTCCTCGCAACTGTTCTTCGATATGTATTTTTCTATCTGGTCTAGATGCCAAATTAATATATAAACAATGTTTTATATCAGAAATAGAGTTTATTCCACATTGGTTTGACATGATTTATGCTTATACTATAGTTTCTGACTTTGTAACTACTATTTATATTACATCAATAATATTTTTATATTATTATTCATGTAATAATATTTTTGACTCCAAAGAATGTAATTAGAATCACAAATTAAGAAAATAAAATAAAAGATGAAAAATATTTATCCTTTTTAAGTTCCTCTATTTTTTCCAACATTTTTCTAAATCTTAGTACAATAGTGTGGTTTTCACAATTTGTCTCAAATAAAATAATTTCTCTTATCAAATCTGGTTTGAGAAATTTTTTTGTTTTCTTTGTTTTTTCATCTTTACCTTCTTTACCTTTTAAAATACTTACCCCCAATCCATTATTATTATTTTTGATAATATTATAATAACTAGCGATATGTGTTAGCATTTTCATGTTATAATTCATTGAATAGTCCATTTCTAACATATATGAATTCTCGATTGTATACTTTTTTTTAATATCATACATTGTAATTTTATACGTGTTGTCATTGTCGTTGTCATTGTCGTTGTCGTTGTCGGTCGACGATGACGTAAAATGTGTTTTAGAGTCTTCTATACCATCATATAAAGGAGTATTACACTCTATTTCATTTTTCTCCGTGATGATACAGTCATGTGCAAACAATAATTCATCGTAACTACTATCTGCTCTTTTTAGTTCTTTACATGGTTTCGCGCTCGTACAGTCGTCCGAATTATCAGACTCAGTGTCATATAAATCAGGATTTTTTGATTTGTGATTATTTTTAACTTCAAGCCAAAGATTATTAATTCTTTGCCATTCTTTTTTATTTTTTTCCTTTACAGTATTATCAATATTATCAACTAAAATTTCAAACATAATAATAATAATAACAACTATACTATCTTTACTATTATTATGTTTATATAAATATTTATATTTTTAATTTTATTATACTACTAAATCTAAGATACTAATTCTATGAAATCTCTTCGAAAATATCCATATGCTTAAAAATCGTTTTGTTTGTTATACTAGGATATTCCTTCATTTTCGGTTTCAACATAGTAATAAATTCAATATTCTTACTAATAACTTCCCATGCATCCTTCGTTTCACCCTTGTTTAAATAACTTTTAGATTTTGTAACTATAATAAATAAATTCTCAGTCAACTCTTCAACTTCATTTGACTTATCGGATTTTCGCAAGTAACTCAGTATAAGAGCCTGTAACTGAGATACAATATCAATAATTTCACCCTCGTCAATAATATTATTTATCATCAAGTTAACAACAAACAAACTCATAGCTCTTCGCTTATCATTCGTTTTGGTATATTCGCAAAATTTATCATAATTTTTCTTAGGGTCGACAAACTCAATTGATTCAAACAAGTTCATAAATTCTTTAAAGTTATCCTCAAAAATCTTTTTAAATATATCATAGTCGTTCATTAATGTCTTAAATAGTCTCGCGTATAATGCTGAATAAAAACTATTTGAACTCGCAATATTAAAAATTGAATGTCCGATTTTCATCATATTTTCATTCGATGTATCGTGTTCAATTAGTTTCGAAATTTCAGCCTTAATATCTCTCGTCATTGCTTCCTCATTTGCATCCGTAATCTTATTCAAAAATCCTCTAATATTATCCACATTCTTCTGAATGCCTTCGCTAACATGTTTTTGAGTCGTTTGAAAAGCACGTATCGCATCCCAATCATCATCCGTTATCTCCGATGGTCGGTTCTTTATTTTCTTAAATCCTCCCACACCACCACTACCTCCAACACCACCTCCACCAACATCGCCGATTGACCTGCTTTCCTTCTTCAAAAAAATAGGTGTTTTAATATATGTCGGAGCCCCCACTTGTTCGGATAGTTTAGATATAATATCTAAAGTTTCTTGAGACAAGTTACATATGAAACCAGCATTTGTTATTTTTTCATAATCTGTTATATTATATTGGTTATATTGTTTCGTATTTTTTACCGGAGAAATAGTAGTCATAAAATCCTAATACTATATATTAACAATTGTTTATATCTATTTTATTATAAATATTAATTCACTAAACCACTAATTCACTAATCCACTAATTCGTAAAATACTAAATTTCTAAAATAATAACTAGTAATATAATAACTATTAATATATTGCAAAATGACATCAACATTGTGTTTAGTAGCAATATTTAAAAACGAATCTCACATTCTTAAAGAATGGATAGAACATTACCTAAATCAGGGAGTAGACAAGATTTTTCTAGCCGATAATGGAAGCACAGACGATTACTACTTTATCTTACAGCCATATATATCAACGGGTAAAGTAGACCTGGTAAAAGATAATAAAAAACACGCACAAGTAGAATTATACAATAAACATTTCTTACATAAATGTAAAGCATATGACTGGGTTATAGTTTGCGACCTCGACGAGTTTATATATGGTAGAAAATATTGCAACTCTATTAAGGACTTTTTAAATAAAGTTCATCCTAGTTTTTCCCAAGTATTTATTCCTTGGAAAATGTTTGGTTCAAATGGATATGATACAATGGAACAAGAGCAACCATCTAGCGTAATTTCAACTTTTACGAAAAGAATAAATAACAATGATATCAGGCATAATAGATTTAGGTCTTTTATATATAAAGGTCCCATAAAGTATATTTTTAGTAAATGCATCGTTAGAACAAAATATTTATTAAAGATTCGTGTTCATCATTCTGAAACATCAAATAATAGATATATGACATCATATGTTTCACAAAATAACCATATAAACACAAATAAAGACTTTGTAGAAATAAATGAAGATATAATTGAAAATTCAGCATTACACTTGAATCACTACGCCATTCAATCATTCAATTGGTTTATGAAAGTAAAAGCAACAAGAGGTGATATTAGTGCAGCAAACAATGAAAATGTACGAAATAAAGATTATTTTAACGAGTATAATTTTAATGACATGGATGATAGCGAACTTTCGAATATAACAAATAGTAGATACATATCGAATTAAGACATGTTGAAAATAAAGATATAAAATATTTATTTGATAAATACTTAAATGTATAAGAATATATAATATAGAATGTCAGGAAAATACCCCCCAATGAATCGCAATAATAGATATAATAATGGTAATAATAGTAATGGTAACAATATAAACAAATATAGGAATGATGACTCGAATAAAGGGACCGGGAACGGGACCGGGAATGGTCCTTCATTTGCGAGTAACTATGATAATGGCAACGGCAACGGCAACGGGAACGGCAACGGCAACGGGAACCGGTACGACAACCGTCGCCCAAATAGAAATAATACAAGAAACGATAATGGCTATAGTAATGTAAACGAATATCAGAACAGTGGTTTAAATATAAATAGAAATGAGATTATTTCAAAACCAGAGACTGAAAATGTAGTAGATGCCGCGACGAATGGCACCGACGTATCTGTTGTAGATAACTATACTCCAAAAGAATTCGACAAATGGGAAGACTTAGAGAATATTATAAGCGAAGATCTTATGCGAGGAATTTATGCATATGGATTCGATATGCCGAGCTTGATTCAAAGAAAAGCGCTTCTTACTATTTTCGATAAAAAGGATATTATTGCACAGGCACAGTCGGGTACAGGAAAAACAGGTGTTTTTACGATTGGTGTTTTGCAAAAGGTAAATACGGAAATAAATAAAACCCAGGCGATGATTCTGGCACCAACGCGCGAACTTGCGAAACAGATTTACGATGTTATCACTTCGATTGGGGCATTGATTAAAAATATGCGCTTTCATCTTCTTATTGGAGGAACCTCAACAGACGAGGATGCTCATCAGTTGAAGACTATCATGCCGCATATTATCGTGGGATGCCCTGGACGTGTGTACGATATGATGCGTCGTAACAACATTGATTCGAAAGACATTAACTTGCTTGTATTAGACGAGGCGGATGAGATGCTGTCGGTTGGGTTTAAGGACCAAATTTATAATATTTTTCAGTATTTGAACACCAATATTCAGGTTGGATTATTTAGTGCAACAATGCCGAACGAGTTGCAGTCTCTTACGGATAAATTTATGCGCAACCCGGTGCGTATTTTGGTAAAATCGGAGATGCTTACCCTTGAGGGTATCAAACAGTATTATGTGGCTCTTAACGATGACACGCAGAAGTACGCAACGCTAAAAGATATTTTCAATATTATTTCAATGTCACAATGTATCATCTACTGTAACAGTATTAAGCGTGTAATGGACTTGACGGATGCAATGATTAATGACGGTTTTCCGGTATGCTGTATTCATAGCAATATGGATAAACTGAAACGCGATGAAGCATACAGTGACTTTAAAGCGGGGAAACATCGTGTTCTCATATCTTCAAATGTAACATCGCGTGGAATAGATGTACAGCAAGTTAGAACGGTGTTGAATTTTGATTTGCCGAAATGTGTATTTAACTACTTGCATCGTATTGGGCGGTCAGGGCGTTGGGGTAGGAAAGGAACGGCGATTAACTTTGTTACTAGATGGGATATTAAAACAATGAAGGATATTGAGAGACATTATCAGACGGTTATTGAGGAGTTACCTTCGAATATTACGATTGATTAACTTGCAAACTCGCAAACTCGCAAACTCGCAAACACTGATTTAATAATAAAATAAATTCGTATATTTATGTTATTATTTTTATGTTAAGATATAAATATGTTTGATCTTGAAAAATATTTAACAGAATTAAGGGATGCGCAAATGAAAAAGCTCGAAGCTTTGAACGAACAAGGAGGCAATAATGCCGCCAATAGTAAACCCAATGATAGTGCCAGCGCGACATCTTCGTCTTCATTTAAGTTCCCTATATCATATGTTGATAACAAACAAGAAGTTAACGATAATATTATAAATGATTTAGAACTTGTGGAATCAAAGAACCCCGACGAGCCGTCCATGTATAGCCATATATTCAAACCCGAATCAATATTTAGCAAAAAGTTTTTAAATGAATGGAGTAAATATTATACAACCGATGTTGCATTTTTGAAAGATTCGCAAGTATTTTATAAGGGTTATGTGAATCAATATGGTGGTGACTTAAAAGCGCAAGTGACGATGACCGCTGGTGATAACGAGGTAACAATAGACCCGCACGATATTTTTGAAAAAATAGATAAGCTGTGGATTGATATTGCTGGGGATAAAAATTTCAAACAGCGGTTCAACTATATCGATATTCCAATTTTAGACAGACTTAACAAGTCGCCCGGGTTTTTACAGATACTAAGTCTTTACAATCTTACATCGCCCGTCATCTCTCTTCTGTCTCCAATTATATTACTTATTATCCCATTCTTTCTTCTCAAGTTTCAAAAGATAGATGTTACAGTTTCCGGATATATAGCAACACTTAAAAAAATATTTGCAACACACCCACTCGGGAAAATGTTTTCTTTACTTGATTTTTCTAGTATGCCGTGGGATAAGCGCATATATGTACTAATGTCTTTTGTATTTTATGTTATTCAGGTGTATCAAAATATAATGTCTTGTTATCAGTTCTACAAAAATATGATTCTCATTCACAAGAATATTTTTATTCTTCGTGACTATTTCAGATATACTTCTCGCAACATGGAGCATATTATAAGCATATCGTCTTCATTGGAAACGTATGCAAATTTCACTGCCGACATTGTGAAAAATAAAGATAGACTAGAAAAATTGTGTAAATTATTTGATAAAATTAAGCCGTTTAAGATTTCATTTGGGAAGATGCTCGATATTGGTAAAATAATGAAACTAAATTATGAAATATTTGTTGACAATGATATAAAACAGTGTGTAGACTATAGCTTCGGATTCAATGCCTTTTATGAACAGGTTGACCACTTGAAGCAGATAATTGATAATGGAAAAATAAATATGTGTTCCTTTGTTGAGGCGAGTGCTGAGGAAAACGACGAAGAGCCCAAAGATGAAGAGCCCAAAGATGAAGAGCCCAAAGACGAAGCAAACGTGGAAGGAAAAAAACATAAAAAACGTAAATCCAATAAATCGAACAAATCCAATAAATCCAATAAGTCCGAAAAATCGACCACATCGATGGTCTCCACGAAATCGAATGATACCGAGTATTCACATGCAAAGCCCACATCGAAAAATATCACAAAATTTAAAAATTTATATTATCCACCACATGAAACTCCTGTAAAAAATAATGTTATTATAGATAAAAAAATTATTATTACTGGACCTAATGCCGCAGGTAAAACAACGGTTATTAAATCGACACTTATGAATATTATATTATCGCAACAGATAGGTTACGGATTTTATGAATCTGCTAAAATTAAGCCTTACGATTACTTACACTGCTATTTGAATATTCCGGATACATCAGGACGCGATAGTTTATTTCAGGCAGAGTCAAGAAGATGTAAAGAAATCCTGGATTGTTTAGAAAAAAATAGCGACAAGAATCACTTTTGCATTTTTGACGAACTATATTCAGGAACAAACCCATATGAGGCGGTTGCAAGTGCATATGGATATATTGATTACTTGTCGGGTATGAAAAATGTCGACTTAATGCTTACTACACACTATATTGAGTTATGTAAAAATTTGAAATCAAATTCTAGCGTTAAGAATTACCACATGAGCGTGAATATGTTGGAAGATCATAAGGTAGAATATTTATACAAATTTAAAAAGGGAGTATCGACAATTAAGGGAGGAATAAAGGTATTGTATGATTTAGAATACCCTGAATCAATTATTGCAAATACTAAAAAAATTCTTGGGTCCATGTAATTAAGTAATTAAGGATGTTACAAAATAACATTAAGCGTTAAATATTTTATTTTTATTTATTTATAAAAATAAAAGATGTCTCTATTCAGTTCACAAACTATTTTTAGCCTATTATTTACATTATTGATTGGTGTTGCTTTATACTATTATATAAGATATAAGACACGTGTTTTAGAGCTTACAGTACGGGAACAAGCAAAAGTATTGCAAAGTGTAATCATGAATATGAATAATAATAATCAAAATATAATGAATATAGTTCAAGGTAGAAGTCAAGAAGAAATTGTTTCGGATGCTGTTGCTAATGATACGAACAGGTTTCGTGAAGTAAACGAAAATAATGAGTTAATTGAGGTTTCCGACGATAGCGATAGCGACAGTGACAGTGACAGTGACAGCGATAGCGACAGCAGCAGCAGCAGTGGTGGCAGCGAAAGTGGTAGCGACGATGAGAGTGAACATGGCGAGGAACCGGTAGAGGATGTCGCGGACAATGGTACTAGAAAAATAGTGTTTAATGGTGGTAATGACTGTCACGTTGTGGAACATTTAGACGGACCTGATGTAAAAGTAATAGAATTGACACACCCATTGTATCCCAAAAACGAGAATGAAGTTAGGAATGGAGATGGAGATGACGCAGATGAGGATGATGAGGCAGACAATGAAAGCGAAGATGATGCCGACGAAGATGAAGATAGCGACAGCGAGTCTTTACCATCAGAACACGATGGTCCACATGAACCTAGTGGAATACATAAGAACTATGAGAACTATGAGAACTATGAGAACCATGAGATTAAGGAAAATGCTGATATAAATCAACCCCATTTAGAAATCGAAACTATTTCAGAAACTATTTCGGAAGCTACCTGTTCTTTAGATAACATTTCAGTAAAAACAGTTTTTAAAACCAAAGAGACGAAAGAGGCTGAGCCACATTCCGAATATACCTCAATGAATGTACAGTCTCTTCGACAACTTCTTAAGACTAAGTTAACATGTGAAGGTACAAACATGAGCGAAGCTTCTATTAATAAACTTACAAAAAAAGAACTTATTAAACACCTGTCATAAAGCAACTATTAAATACAACAAATAATATGAATATGAATTCGAATGTTAATATTATTTTTATCTAGTTTTAGTATATATTATATAATCATAGTATCGATGTCTTGGGCTACTTGCTACGCGGGTTCAAATAATATTCATTTTAATTTTCCTCCTATTATGATGGATGGTCGCAACTTTGCAACCTGGCAACCAGGTTCTGTCGTAAACGAACAAATACGCGAAAATAACAATATAACTTCAAACTGGGACTATAGAACATTTTTGCAAAAAAATGCTGTCAATATAATGAAATCAAATTCAGAATTAGCATGCAACAACTGTGGTGCATGTCCCACCATGTATACGGGTCCTCAAAATCCCGAAGTACAATCAAATTCACCTTTTATTTTTTCATCGGCTCTAGATAATAGCCAGCCATTTGGTTATGAAACGAGTGACCTAAAAAATGTGTATCTTTCTAGAAACGAACTTCAGAGTCGTATCATGGCACCCGCTCTTACACAGTACCAGTATGTACTTGGTGGTGTACCTACTTCAAATTAATTAGATTTTTATCCAAATCATATTTTTTTAATTTTTAATTCAAATCATATTTTACTTCTATAAGTTAAAATATTTTTTACCCAAGACATAATTTAGCCCCTTTTGTATATTATCAATCTCGTAAATAAAAAACAGCGCAACAAATGTTGACGTAATACAGTCTATCGTGTAATGATTTCTAGAAGCACATATCAATGTAAATCCTAAAACATACGCAATGACATATAATAACCAGTATGCCGACCCATAGCACCGGTAAATAAGTCCCAACTGAAATACAGTATTTATAAAATGTCCGCTAATTCCGAGGTTATTACAAGAGCCCATTGCCTTCGCAGTTTCAAAAAAGTCTGAAGCATATTTACATGTTTTACTACTATCGGGGAGAGTTGTGGATACAAAATAAATATACGTAACCAAACGCATTAACAAAAATACAAAAAAATAAAAAATAATATATTGGTATTTGCCATTGATAATAAAAATAATGAAAAAAATAAACATAACAAATGAAATATATAAATCACTCACTACGTCTAAATTTCGAACTATTGGTACGCTTTCCTGTATAATATCGGGAATTTTTACTTTGTTAATTGGTGCACCTTTTTCATAGGAATATTTATTCACCCTTTTTTCTATAAAACAACATACCATAAACAATATTATAAGCGCACATGCTATTTTAAAATATATATTTTGTATCATTGAAAATAGTATTCTTTATAATAATATTAGAATATAAAACAAATATAAAACAAATATAAAACAAATATAAAACAAATATAAATAGTATATGAATACAATATAAAATAAATGAAAAATGTTATTAGTTTTGATGTAGGTATGAAAAATTTAGCATATTGTTTATTTCAAGTGGATGACAATGACACTAATAACATTAATAACACAAATAATTTGAAAAACTATAAAATACTACGATGGGAAGTTATAAATTTGTGTACTCCTATTACTAAAAAATGTACTAAAGGGGGTTTGCAACCTTGCTCGGAAGTCGCAAAATATTGCAAAACATTCAAGACAAGCGATGCTATGGCTATGTCTAATTTGGAAAACGAAAACGAAAACGAAAACGAAAATATGATTATCGATTATTATTGTACAAAACATGCAAAAAAATGTAACTTAAAAATACCACCAAGTGAACTTGATATTAAAAAAATAAGAACAAAGAAGTTAGTCGAAATTCAGAGCATTATTGATAAATATAATATCTCCCCTATTTTCGATAAATCTCACGAATCTGTTACATCTCATATAAATAAAGAAGCCACCGACCTCACTCTTCCCCTAGCGGTTGTGCCTCCAAAACGACAAAAAAACACAAAAGAACAAATGATAGAAATGATACAATCCGAACTAGATAAGAACTATTTAGAAAATATAGAAAATGTACGCGCAGACCAGATTGATTTAATTACACTTGGTAAAAATATGATGACTGAGTTAGATAAATTTATATCCCCTCATACAAGTGGCGAAGATGTAGGAATAATGGGAGGGCTGGAAGGTCTAGAAAAACACAAAATAGATATTGTAATCATAGAGAACCAGATTAGCACAATCGCAAGTAGAATGAAAACGCTTCAAGGAATGATAGCACAATATTTTATAATGAGAGGAACACCGTGTATAGAGTTTATATCTGCTGCAAATAAATTAAAAATGTTTATGACCAAAAAGAAAACGACATACACTGAACGAAAAATAGAAAGTGTAGAAGTAACAAAAGAGTTATTAGAAAAGTTGCCACAGTTTATAAATTATAAAGGATGTTTAGATAAAAATAAAAAGAAAGATGACTTGGCTGACTGTTTCTTGCAAGGAATATACTATCTTACCTTAAAAAATATGATAGACATCAACTTATATTTTGAATAAAATGAATAAAATGAATAAAATGAATATAATGAAC
>Ga0209651_1000121_pt1 | contig 27569 bp, 26 predicted proteins | sample LauGreFBDMM110SN_2_FD_188216 | JGI IMG/M metagenome (GOLD analysis project Ga0209651, IMG submission 188216) | Freshwater lake microbial communities from Lake Michigan, USA - Fa13.BD.MM110.SN (SPAdes) (version 2) | ecosystem: Environmental > Aquatic > Freshwater > Lake | place: Lake Michigan... | reverse complement strand
GGTATAAAAAATATAAAAAACTAAAAATATTACTATTACTTCAAATATACAATATAGTATAAAAAATAGTTTGACTTTAGACATAGATGGGTCTATAAATAGCCCATTTGTGTTAAAAATTACACGAAGTGATTTATATACAGCTGTAAATACGTATAAATATAGCCCTACAATACCCACTTTTAGAATAAGAGAGAAAAAACTATTATTGCTTATTTTTGTCCCATAGGTAACTATAATAAGAAGTAACCCTAAAATAATAATATACGTAATATTTTTAACAGAATCGGAAAAATTCTTTAATGAATCTATAGAACTATTTGACATATTTTATTGTTATATATATATAAAAATAGATATATATAAATATAGTTAAATGGCGTATAAAAAAACATCAAAGAAATACATCAAATATAACAGAAATAAAAAGAGAAATACAAATACAAATACAAATACAAGGATTGCTCGGAATTCGAATACAAAAAAACGTACATTTTCGCGTAAAGATTATATGAGCGGTGACGGAATGTTGACAAGCGTATGGGGTCCTGCAGCATGGCATCTTCTTCATACGATAAGTTTCAACTATCCTATTCATCCCACCGAAGAAAACAAAAAAGAGTATAAAGAGTTCGTAGAAAGCCTGGGAGATGTTCTTCCATGCAAATATTGCCGAATGAATTTGAAAAATAATTTGAAAGCCCACCCGATTAAGCCGTGTCATATGAAAAATCGTGATGCGTTTTCGAGATATATTTACAATTTACACGAAATTGTCAACAAAATGTTGGGCAAAAAATCGGGGCTTTCTTATTGCGATGTACGCGAAAGATACGAACATTTTAGGGCAAGGTGTACTCAAAATGATGCGCCTAAAATATTTAAATTCAATACTACACGTAAAAACCAGAAAGAAAAAGGGTGCACTGAACCATTGTACGGCAAAAAAGCAAAATGTATTATACAAATTGTTCCTCAAGAAGATAAAAAACCGTCATTTACAGTGGACGACAAGTGTATCAAGATTCGTGGAGTATAGTATTGCGAGGGGAGTGGGTCGTGGGTCATGTTTTATACAATAGACAGTGTGTAAAACATGAGACGTAAGAGATATGGTGAGATTTGTGTTAATTCAAAATCATAAATCATAAATCATAAATCATAAATAAAAATTAAAGAATGTAAATTAACTTTATAATTTATCAGCCCAAGGAATGGGTAACTGACTCATTAATCCGACACTATTATAGTTTGGAACCTTTTTGCATTCAAATGATGGTTCCGGACATCTTGCACATGGAGGGCATGGTGGGCATTTATTAGCATTAGCACAACTACCGCAGTTTACAGCTGGACATGCGGGGCAAATAGGAGGGACAATCTCGGACTTAAGAATATATAAATTCTCTTGACCGGGTGGGATTCTACTTTTCGGAATTCCTTGTTGTTCGTTTGCATTTGCGTTTGCATTTGCGTTTGCGTTTGCGGGTGTGGTTGCATCTGTAACATTAAACATGGGCGCATTCATTTTTCCTTTTGATACAGAGTCAAATATACCGACTAATCTATCAAGTAGTTTCGTATTTGAATCAAAGTCGCTATTATGAAATTCGGAATATTTTGTTTTCCTTGTATTCATATTTGAACGATCTCTTTCATCTCCTGCATTAAGATCGGTCCTATCCCTGTGCATATCCTTATGAATATCTCTATGAATACTATCGCGCTTATCTTTATCAGACATCCAGTCTGCTTTATTATAAAAAGGATTGTTAAAGTTAGAGGACCTCTTATCTGAATGATTAATACTTCTTATATTGTCATCATTTTTTTGTGTAAGATAATTCGAATAACTTTCGTATGTTCTTTTATCATCGCTTCTATTCGTGAAGCCTTCCATTCCTTGATTGGAACACATACCTAAAGTAGAACATAAAACTAGCGCAAGTAATAGTATGAGAAATATATGAATTTTTGTTAATTTCATTATAAAATGTAAATATAATATAATATATATATGGAAAAAAATTGATTAATATATATTTATATTATTATAAAATAAGAACAAAAATAAATACAGCTATGTCATCCATAACATCTGAATCATCTATAGTATCTGCAACGGAAAACAAACAGAAAAATAAAAAAACAAAGACAGCCGATAAAGCCGATAAACCAAAGCCTCGTATTTTAAAGTCGTCCTATTTCGAAAGTGGTGACAGTATATGTATATCGCCAGGATCAGCACAAGCACAAGCACAAGCACCCTTTATTGAAATTGGCATCGATGAAGCCGGAAGAGGTCCCATGTTTGGACGCGTATATATAGGAGCAGCGGTTTTACCTAAAGATAGCAAACAATTCGATTTTTCGAAAATGAAAGACAGCAAAAAATTCCACTCCGACAAGAAAATAAAAGAAGTAGCGGAATATATAAAATCACACGCTATCGCTTGGAGTGTTACATATGCCGAGCATACAGATATTGATGCAAAAAATATACGCAGAGCAACGATAGACTGTATGCACAATGCTGTAAATGAAATAATGGAAAAAATGAACACAACACCGGATAAATTATACCTACTCGTAGACGGTAATGATTTTATACCTATGATGAAGTTATGCAATGACTCTTATATCCAAATACCACATAAGTGTATTGAAAGTGGCGATAATACATACGCTTCAATCGCGGCTGCGTCAATTCTCGCAAAGGTTACACGCGACGAGTATATTATGCAAATGTGCAAAGAAAATCCGGAACTAGATACGCGTTATGACCTAGAAAGCAACAAGGGGTACGGAACAAAAAAACATATGGACGGTATCAAGCTACACGGAATCAGTCAGTGGCATAGAAAAAGCTTTGGGTTATGCAAAGAGTTTTCTTAATTGTATCTGTATCGGAGTTGGACACGGCAGTTTCATGCCGCACATTTCATCTCCTTTTTCTCATAGACGGAGCAACAAAAAAGTTATATAATATATATAAAATATAAAGGACGACAAAAAACACGATTAGTAAGTTAAACCATTTCATAATATTACAATACATTGAATCGTCTTTTGAATCACATCGTATCGTAGTTCCAAAAAAACCGAATATTCCTGAACCTAAAATTCCACCACCAAGACCCGAACTTCTTCCAGCCATTATTTTATACTATATATAGTTATTTATATATAGTATATATAATATTTATTTACATACAATAAAAAATTTCATTAAATTGAAGTAAATCTATCCTAATAAATAATATACAGAATACTATTTTCAAAAAAGAAAAACAAACATCAAACATCAAACAACAAACAACAACAAAAAAATGAAAGTTCTTGTTTTCGACACTGAAACCTCCGGATTACCCAAAGAGCGCAATCCATCTATATATGATACCGACAAGTGGCCACACGTCATGCAGGTAAGTTATATTATATACGATACGGAAACAGGCGAACTCGAGGAAACATACGATGCATACGTCAAGCTAAATCCATGGGTAATCGTCGACCCTGTATCGGAAGGAATACACGGAATTACACGTGAAATTATGGAGCAAAAAGGTGTACCTATACAAGATGCGCTTATTCGACTACGCGATGCGCTTGGGCGTGTAGACTTGTGTGTTGGACACAACGTTTCATTTGATAAGCGTTTCATTTTGGTAGAAGGGATTCGCAACAATATGAGAATGAATTTCCCAGCCGATTATTGTACGATGAAAAATAGCAAAGAAGTCTGCAAAATCGACTACACGTTTTCGAATGGAACAAAAGGATTCAAGTTCCCCAAGTTGATGGAACTATATGAGCACCTATTCCCGGGAGTACCGGCTCCGCAAAATTTACACAATTCGTTTGCTGATACGGTTGTCACGCTGAAATGTTACTGTAAGTTGGCTCATAACGTGAATCTTTCGCTTGAGTCGCGCCACTTTCGCATACTGTTTCGCGAAACTTGCAGTTGAATAGGAATATGAATATGAATATGAATTATGACGAACACATGGTGCATCCATTTTCATCATCACCAGCGCTACCACCACCACCAGCATCAAAGCTAATATTTTCACTATCATCGTCATTTTTTTCTTTCTCCAACCGTTCCGGTTCAATCGTAAACTGTTGTGCCTGGTGTTTTGGTTTTCTACGCAAATAGTAGATACCCGTCTTAAGTCCACGCGTCCAAGAATAAAAATGCATAGACGTCAGATTATTGTAGTTCGGTTCTTCAAGCCACAGATTCAAGCTCTGACTCTGACAAATAAACGCCCCTCTGTCTGCAGCCATATCTATCAAATGTTTCATAGGTATTTCCCAAACCGTTTTATACTTGTTTTTAATGTGTTCTGTTAGTCCGGGAATTACCGCCGGGTCAAGCTGTTGTATACTCCCCCGATTCGCAATAATATTATTTTTTATATTCTGATTCCATATACCTAAACGAATAAACTCGCGAATCAAATATTTGTTCACCATAATAAACTCACCTGCTAATGTTCGCCGCATATATATATTACTAGTTATCGGTTCAAAACATTCATTATTGCCGAGAATTTGCGACGTACTTGCAGTAGGCATCGGCGCAACAAGAAGCGAGTTACGCAAACCGTGTTTAATAATATCGGAACGAAGCGATTCCCAGTCATATCGCCCTGGTGTTGGCGCTACATTCCACATATCAAACTGAAAAATACCGCGAGACATCGGCGAACCAATAAAGGATGAATAAGCACCCAACAAATCTGGCGTATTTTTTAAATTAAAACTCTCTTCCTCTGTTAGTTGAAACACGTCTTCGGTAGATGATGACGAAGATGACGAAGACTCGGCAAAATAACGCGAACGTTCTGCCGAAATAAGATTCGATTCGGTTAATGCGGCATGATATATCGTTTCAAATATCAGCTTATTTATTTTAATAGCTTCGTCGCTATGAAACGGAATATCCATCATGAAAAAAACATCTGCCAATCCTTGCACACCAATACCAATCGGGCGATGACGCAAATTACTAACCCGCGTTTTCCCTGTTGGGTAATAGTTGATATCAATGACTCGGTTCAAATTTCGTGTAACAACGCGAACAACATCGTGTAAATGTTCATAATTAAAAACATGATTACACGTGTCAACATCATAATTAACAAACCGGTTCAAAGCAATACTCGCAAGATTACATACCGCCGTTTCATCTTTATCAGAATACTGAATAATCTCCGTACAAAGATTGGATGACTTGATTGTACCAATATTTTTCTGATTGCTTTTACGATTTGCCGCATCTTTATAACACAAATAGGGCGTTCCTGTTTCCATTTGGCTATCTAGAATCTTAAACCAAAGGTCACGTGACTTTATTTTGCGTTTAAACTTACCCAAATTTTCATATTTTGCATAGAGTTTCTTAAATTCGTCGCCATATACATCAGCCAAGCCAGGACACTCATCGGGGCAAAATAAACACCAGTCTTCATTTGTCTTTACCTTTTCCATAAAAAGATCGGGAATCCAAATCGCATAAAATAAGTCACGTGCACGCATTTCCTCGTCGCCTTGGTTTTTCTTCAGGTCAAGAAAGTCTACAATATCGGCATGCCATGGTTCCAAGTATATAGCGAAGCTTCCATTGCGGCGACCTCCTTGGTCGATATATCGCGCCGTATTATTAAATACACGAAGCATAGGAACAATACCGGTAGATGAACCGTTTGTTCCGCGTATTAAACTACCCGACGCGCGAATATTATGAATATGTAGACCAATACCACCCGCCCATTTCGAAATATTCGCACACTCCTTTAGCGTATTGAAAATACCATCCAAACTATCGTCTTCCATGGAAATCAAATAACAGGAACTAAGCTGTGGACGCGGCGTTCCCGCGTTGAAAAGAGTCGGTGTAGCATGCGTAAAATATTTTTCGGACATAAGTAAAAATGTCTCACACGCCTTTTTCAAATTTTCGCCATGTATACCAATCGATACACGCATCCACATATACTGTGGGCGTTCTTGAATCACGCCATTTATTTTCATAAGGTAGGCGCGCTCTAATGTTTTAAAACCGAAATAGTCGAATAAAAAATCATTCTTAGAATGCAATGAAACAAATTCATCTAAGAAGTCGCTATTTTTTTCGATAATATCCCAAGTAGAATGCGAAATAAGAGGTGTATGAATACCGTCATTATCGGTGAATTCATATAAACGTCGCATAACATTTACAAATGATGGGTCGGTATTTTTGTGATGATTGGAAATGATAATATATGATGCAAGTGTACCGTAGTCTGGATGTTGCGATGACTGCATTGCACACTGTTCGGCGGTAAGATCGTCGATTTTTGTGGTTGGGATGCCGTCATACAATTGGTCAATGATTTTTATGACGAGTGCTGAAAAATTGATAGAAACACCGGCTTGCAATCCTATCTTTTTTACACGTGCTAAAATTTTGTCGAATTTTACATCTTGGAGAGAACCATCACGCTTTTTTACACGCATCTCTGTTTCGTGTGTATTTGCAGAATCGTTTTTAACTGTTGTTGACATGGGTGGTTATATGGTTATATGGTTATATTGTTATATAATATGTGTAGCGGAGTATAGTATTATTACACATATTATATTTATACCATTTTTTCATATTATATTTTTCATAGTATATTTTTCATAGTATATTTTCCGCACTATTTCTTGCTTCTATTTTTACGAGTTCTATCACCTTTATAGTGTCGCCTCATAGTGCTTCCTCCCATACTACCAGATGTATCGCTATCACTTTGTCCCTTGTTTGTAAGAGAATTAAATGCCTTGCGCATTCTTTTAAATTTATTTGCTGTCTTTTCTTTGTTATGTGAATGTTTATCGGGATGTAATTGTAAAGACCTTTTATTGAAAGCTAATTTAATATCACGCGCGGTAGGCGCCGAGCGAGGGTCGATACCCATAAAAGCCAACGCTTTATTTCTTTGCATTTTAGGGCGTTTTCCTGGGGATGGTGGTTCTTGAGCTGGACCACCGTGCGCATAGGAATGTTGTTGACGCCCTTGTTGTTGTCTTTGATATTGTTCCCATTCGCGTTGAGCGCGTTGCATGTCTTCCCATTGTTCTTGTTGTCGTCTACGATGCTCCTCTTCATATCGTTGTTGTCTTTCTTGTGCTTCTTGTTCCTCGCGACTTCCGGATTGACCATTATAATTGCGTTGAAATAATGCATTGTATATTTGCTGCATTGGACGAAATCCTTCGCGTTCTGTTTTTAATTTTTCTTCCACTCCTTTAAAATGGTCGGAGCGTTGTTTTTGCGTTTCCATTCTTTGTCGACTTGCTAAACGCATTACTTCTTCGTCATCAAGATACCTATTGATTGCATCCTCGTAGCTTTTATCATTTCCTTTAATTGCACCATATTTACTTTCTAGTAAAGCAAAAAATCTAGCCTGTTTTTCAATTGCTTCAGTATTCATACGTGAAAGCAATAAGGAAGAACTAATTCCGCTTTGAACGGGTGCAGCTATATGCGATTGATAAGGTTGATTCATTGCTTCTCTTCTTTCCATTCTAGCTGGGGTAAGTTCATGAAACTGTCTACCTGCCAATGACTGAGTTAACGATGAAGGTGAACCAGAGAATCTTCCTATGCCTAATCTTTCTACTCTTGCACTTTCGCGCTGAGACTCTAATTCTTCTTCCATCTCCTTTAACGATTTTTTTATTCCACTCATTGAATGCAGATATTACAATATGCTATATATTATTCAAATATAATAACTATAAAAATATAATAATTATAGAAACATAATAACTATAAAAATATAAATAAAACTCACATAATAATAAAATATTTTTAAATTATATACAACAATATATACAATACATTACTAGATACAAATGAAATTCTCACAATCAAGAGGTTATGGCTTAAAATTTTTCATAGATATTATTTTAATAGTTTTAGTAGTATTTTTAGTTCTAGTTTTTATAGGAACTATAAAAGTGTATCATACTGAAACATTCACACCAAATATGAATAACAATAATCAACTGGTACCGGAGGACTTTACCAAAAATGGCAGAGAGCAACTTCTTTTACATGGGGACTATGACGTGAAAGAAAATACAGATGTTACAAAAAACAATAATTTTAATATATGGAAAGATTATCCGGTTTATCCTAGTTCATTTAAACAAATGACAAATAACAGAAAAACATGGACAACTCCAGATGCAGGTATATGTTCACCGGCAGAATTCTGCGGAACACCGTATAAAGAAACGGAGCAACAAAAAGAAATAGTAAGCAACCCGATTCCATTAAATGCAAATGTAACACGTATTAACTGGTGGGCAGCAAATAGTTGCGAATAAGTAGTGTTAAAAATATCTTCAAAAAAATAAACAATAAACAATAAATAATTACACAGTATTTATTGTTTATATTTGTGTATTATTGTTTATATTTGTGTATTATTGTGTACTATTGCGTACTATTACGTACTATTGCGTATCATAACACATTATAAATTTAGTTCTAAATCTGATATTACGATAAGACAACCTGTTTCGGTAGTCTCTTCATCGTCTGGTACATTCGTCTTCTTCTTCGGTGTTCGTTTTTTAGGAGCTCTATGTTCATATCCCGATTCTCGTTCCCTAAGAATGGTATTCCACACAGTTTCTATTTTTTTAATTGCACTTTCAAACCATATATCATTCTTTCTAATAAGAACACAACTATATTCGCTTAAATACCAGTATATATTTTTTAACCAAGTAATTCCCGCATTTTTGTCAATAACTTCTTCACACCACTTATCGTAACACGTACGCGTCAAATATAATGGCGCATATTCATAAAACGGTTTACCGTCTTTCATAAAATAAGCAATAACACCTTTCGTCATTCTAGCGGATGTTAAATAAAACTCGGCATCATTATCAGAACAAGAGTCGTGTAAAAACGCCGCTTCATCTTCGTACTCTTTAAAACACGTCTCTAGAAAATCACATTCGTCGCAATCGCACACCTGCATTTGTAGCTGTGTCTGTATCCAATACTCTTCGAACGGTATTCCCGTTATTTCTCGGTTGAATACATTCTTAATTTCCAACATTCGCCCATATAATGGCGACACGGGGTCAACGTTGATGCCATCCGGTGAGGCTCCTAAGAATTCATATTTAGGATGTTTGATACAACCGAATTCCCCGACCTTTGTCTTATTTCTTGCTTCATATATCATAACCGAAAGTTTTTCATATTTTTGCCCCCAGTGGAGAGGCGAGTTTGTATTTACATATGTTTTTTCTACTATTATTTGCTCCTTTTTCCTGTCCATATCATCCATGTCATCCATTTCGCATGGAGATGATGCGGTGGTAATGCTAACACCAAGTGGTTTACATTTTTCATAAATAAGCTGATTTACACACGAATCCGATTTAAATACTTTCCATGCAGCACTTGCCGTGATAAGTTTATTCCGGAAAATATACCACCCCGCTGTTCTCTGTTCATCTTGCGGAATTGATTTTAAGTATTCTATTTTTTTAGTTACTTCGGCGACATTCGGGGGATGTAAAATACAGGTAGTCGGATAAGACCTCGGAGGAACAACAGTTTCAAAGTATTCTTCCAAACAACTGGTTACAATTTCCTCGATGCTATTTTCCATGTCATCTGTGAATGTAAATACGTCATTTTTAATAAGCAAACCATATGAACCATATGAAAACGTGTCGTCTATAATTTCATATATCGAATTCTCCAACTTTGCATGAAAAGTTGGGTCGCTAAATGACAGAGGATTATTTATTACATTTTGTTCGATGCAATACAAAACAGACTCTCGCATCTCTTCTATATCCGTCTCAGACAATGAGGGGCATATATTGGTATTATCGGTATGGTCACATGTCTGGTGTTCTTCATGTGCAGTGTCACTATCATTATCGTTATCGTTATCATTTAGAAAATCCCAAACTGATTCATTATCTTCTATGTCATTTTTTTGAATATTACTATTTATTTTAATAAATTCATGCAATGGAACACCATTTATTAAAATATCGTCTGTTTGAACGGATGCATCTGTCATGGTTGTAGTAGACATAGTCGTTTAAAAACGAAAGGTTATAGTTTTTACAACAAGTGGTTAATATAAATAAATACATATTTCTAAGTCAGTATCAATTTTATAATAGTTAAAAATTGGGAAGATAAAATAGAACGAAGATATTATATAATATATAAATAATAGAGTACCACACTATTTAGTATCGTCATCGCTGTTATGATTGGAATTATTTCTCGAGTTAGAAGATGAAGATATACCGGCAAGTTTTGTTCCTTTATTATCACGAGTTTTATTTGTTCTTTTAGGAGGAAGACATTTTAATGTAGACTGTCGTTTTTCGCATCGCTTTAGAGTAAACTTGCGATTTATTTGATTGAACAAGAGACATGGTATCGATTTAATAACACCATTTTCACGGTCATAAATAACATCTTTTGCCTTTGATAGACGCTTCTGCTCAAGAGCCGTCGTTAAAAATGAGAGTAAAAATTTTGATTCCTTTGCAGTAAGATTATTAATAGTGGAATAGTCTTCGATGAAAACGCGAATTTTTTGCATTTTTATTGTTTTGTCTAGCTTACTCCAAAGCTCATTAGTGTGTGTTTGTTTTTCTTTTTCCAGAAAGTCGTTAATATTATTTACATCGTTTGTGTCTCTTGGACTTAAATTATTATAGGTACTATTACTTAAAAGCATCGACTTATATTTTATATTTTTCAGGTCTTTCATTTCTTTACTCATTTTGTATATATTATATATAAAGTAAAGTTTAACCTTTTTTCTATTTGTTATATTTATGATATAAAAACAAAGTCCATGAAATCAATTTCGATAACTGGAAAAAGAAATACTGATAAAATAAAAAGTTTAGAAAACCCTGACATGATTTGCGAAAGAAATTCTATAAAAAAGTTTTCAAAAGAGACTATTGCATTTTACGAGAATCATGAAGAACAAATATCTTTGATAAATAAGCTTTATATGGATGTGAGACCATTAGAGAACCGTGAGATATTCATAAAAGAACTAGAAAAAAAAATAAGCGGATATAAACAACAAGATATAGAGAAAGAATTATATGAAAAAGATAAATTTATAGATATGGAACATGTATTGTCGAAATTAACGAGTTGTGGATTAAAATGCTATTACTGTCAAAAAAAATGCTATATTATATATAACGAAGTATTATCAAAGACGCAGTGGACAATTGATAGAATCGACAATAATTATGGACACAACAATGACAATATAGTTATCGCATGTCTAGACTGCAATATAAGAAGAGGCACAATGGATAGCGACAGATTCAAGCTAGGAAAACAGATGAGATTCATAAAAAAAGACTATGATGATCATGATAATCATGATGATAAAATATTATAATATATAATTATTTACAAATCTATAATTATTTAAAAATCTATAATTATTTAAAAATATTATACTTATTTTAATTGCCCAAAAAGCATTTAAAATGAACTTTATTTTAATAAATACAAATACAATTACAATTATAAATAAAATAAAAATTTGAAAATGTCTTCTAGTGCCACATATTCTAATTATACAACCCAGAATGACCTTTTATTAAATAACCTTTTAAAATTTTATGAAGAGAGTAACAATATGGATTATATGCTGCGAATAATAAACGGGGAGTCAAAAATTTCTCTAAGGATAATAGACTGGTTTGCAACAAACTATGCGAAAAAATATTACACGGTATATGAGATACCGAATACAGAGCGTCGCTTTAAAGTATACGTAGACTACAAGTTAAAGTTGAAAGCATACTCAAAGAAGAGGTTCGACCCTTTTTGTAGATGGGATAGAATAACGGTTCCATATAAAGACGGTAAATATATTCAGACAACGATAGGACAGTTAAATTTTTTTAAATGGGCGCTAGAAAACAATGTAATTCGTTTTATAGAAGAAAATTATTCAAATATTGAAAAAGATATGAATAACCGAAACAGTACTTCGAAGAACAAGTCATTGTCTGGTTCTTCCATTTCTAGTTCATCGACTGATTCTGTAAATATTGATACAAACGACGGGAATGACGGGAATGACGGGAACGACGGGAGTTACGCGAATGACGCAACCCAGAATGGTCAGTGTGTAGGAATTTGTACTGGAGATATAAATAACAAGACGAGAAAGAAGCGCGAAGAGTTATCGATTTCAGCTACGAAAAGTATTAAAAAAGAAAAAGTAGAAATTGTAGTAAATTTTAATTGAAGTAAATGAGAGGTGGAGTTATAAAACATAAAACATAAAACATAAAACATAAAAAATAAAAAACACAAAAAGTATAATAAAAATATAATTACAGTATTTTTATTATTAGAAGTAAAGTTGTAATATAAATAATGGGGAATACATTATCAATAAAAAAAATAAATTGCGAAGATATGCAAAAAGCTTGTAACGGAAGCAGTGCTGATAATTACATGATAATAAACACATTAGAAGATAATATGCAAAAGTGTTTGATAAAAAATACAATTCAAATCCACGAAGAAGAGAAAATTATAAATTCTATTATTAAAAAAAATCGCAATAAAAATATTATATTATATGGTAGAAATTGTAACGACGAAAGGACGTATAAAAAATACGAACAACTAATAAAATTAGGCTTTACCAATGTCTACATATACGTAGGAGGAATGTTCGAATGGTTATTATTACAAGATATATATGGCAGTGAACTATTTCCAACTACTAGCAAAGAGCTAGACATATTGAAATATAATTCACATAGAGTATTAGAGGTTAAGTATATAGAAAATGGGAAATAAAGGGCGTCGAAGGTATTCGCACTACAGCGATGTAATAAATGTATCAATTTGTTCCAATATTCTGATATTTGCTTCCGGGTTTTTGTGTAAGTCTATGTCCGCATCAATAACAAGTTTTGGAATGTTTTCGCTGTCAATCCATTCGTTGTGATATTTATCGCACTCTTTTAAATACTCAAGTGGGATATTTTCTCCTTCTCTTGCACGAATATTTACCCGCTCTAAGCACGTTTCAGGAGACGCCTTTATATATACAATTGCCCCGATTGGTACATCGCTTATAAATTCTTCATACCATTTTGTGTAAATAATATATTCGTCATGTTCTATATCACCCTTGTCGTATAACATTTTCGAAAACACATTTTTGTCTGTTCCAACACATCTTTCGGTAATAATATATTTGTAACCTTTTTTGACAGCATCGCGAAGAAGAGACAGCCGCGAAATATAGGCGAGCATCTGAAGACGGAATGCAAACTTTTTTTGGTTTTTATAATAATTGGAAAGAATTGTCACACCATTCTCGTCAACAACTGAATTCCACGAGTCAACAGGTTCTTGAATAAAGATAACATCCGTTCTGCCTTTCTCTTTATAATAGTCTTCAATGTCTCTCACCTTTGTCGATTTTCCCGAACCAATATTTCCATCAAAACTTATAATGACAGGAGTGGTGGTGGCAGATGTGGAAGATACGGAAGATGCGGCACGACTAGACATTGCTGTGTTTTCAGAAAAAGGTAATGATGTCATTTCGATTATAATATACTAAATATTTTCTTTTCAATTTTATACACTTGGAAATGTCATTATTATATAATATATTAAAGTAGGTTAAATATATCTTTTTAAAATTATATAACGATACACGTAGAGCTTCAATCATCTTAACGCATACTATATTTCGACCAGTAACTACACTACAACACAACATGACAGAAACTAAAGCCATCGTAGAAATTAAAAACGACAAACAGTGCGAACACGAACCGGAAGTAGATATACATATTGACCTATATCAAAAGAAGTTATCAAAAGCAGAATGGGACTATATGGAAATACCAGAGTCCAAAGACGAAGTTGAAATTTTGAATTTAATTAAAAAGGGATTTTCAGACGTAAATATTAAGTATAATTCGGCAAAGTCTATCATAGGAATTTTAAAGACGTCTATTACGGAAGAAATCATGGTGTTTCTTTTCAATAAATATTTTAAAAAAAAGATAGAAGAAATATGCAGCGAATATGATTATGCGGATTACAACTGCGAAGAGGTGATTGGAAAGAATAAAAATTTAAAAATAAAAAAAATAGATGAAATGAGAATAGTAAATAATAATTTTCAAGAAGACACAAGTAACGACAAAATTTACGAGTTTGTTTTGATAGAAATTATTGAGCAACTTTTGGAACACTATCAAGACAAAAAGGCGAACTGGTATTATTATTATTATACTTTAAAGTTTATGAAAAATAATGAAATCGACCACCTCAATACATATGTGGTTCATTTCGTAAATAATATTTTAGAAAAATATGAGAATGATTTCAAAATAAAAACATTTATTCGATATTCTTACAAATTCGTCGAAAAAAACGAATACCTATTCAAGTACCAAGATTTTGCTCTATACGAACACCAAAAACAAATATTCACCGTTTGCAAAAATCCGAATCCGAAACTTATATTATATATTGCTCCAACGGGCACAGGTAAAACACTAACCCCGATTGGGCTATCGGAGCCATTTAATTTGCCCAACCCGGACCCATCCGTGGGAGGATTTATAACTAAAAAATACAGAATTATTTTTGTTTGTGCCGCGCGACACGTTGGTCTTGCGTTAGCAAAGTCGGCAATCAGTGCGATGAAAAAGATTGCGTTTGCATTTGGCTGTAACAGTGTGAGCGATATTCGGCTGCATTATTATGCGGTAAAGGAAGCAACGCGTGATAAAAATGGGCGGATTCGCAAGGTGGACAATACGGTAGGGGACGAAGTGGAAATAATGATATGCGATATCAAGTCATATATTCATGCAATGTTGTATATGAAGGCGTTTAATAATGTTAATAATATTATTTCGTATTTCGACGAACCGACAATTTCGCTAGATTATAGTGAACACGACTTTCATAAAATAATTAAGAAAAACTGGGTTGAAAACCAGATTCCCAATATCGTATTGTCGTCGGCGACGCTTCCACATGAGAATGAAATACAGACAACTATTTCGGATTTCAGGTCAAGATTTATTGGGGCGGAAGTTATATCTATTGTCAGTCACGACTGCTCAAAGTCAATCCCGATTGTGAATAAAGATGGTTATGTGGAGTTGCCGCATTTTTTATTTGAGAAATATGACGAGGTTCTTACATCGGCAAAACACTGCGAGAACTACAAAACACTTTTGCGATACTTTGACTTGAATGAGATAGTAAAATTTATCATAATTGTAAACGAAGAAAAATTATACACGAGTGCGAGGTACTCACTGGAAAGATACTTTGCCGATATGATGGATATTACGATGTCAAATATAAAATTGTATTATTTGATTCTTCTTAAAAATATTATACCCGATAAATGGGACGAACTTTTTAACAAAATGAAAACAAAACGCACCAAACTACATGAGTCGAATATTTATTTTACTACGCACGATGCACACACGCTTACGGATGGACCGACGATTTTTCTGACGAATGATGTTGAAAAGGTGGCAAAATTTGCGATTCAAAATTCTAAAATTCCTGCCGAGGTTATTGACGACTTAATGACTTCGATAGAACATAATAATGTGTTGTCGAATAAGATTGACGTTTTGGAAAAAGATATTCAAGCAATAGAAGAGGAGAAGGAAAAGTCAAAGGATGGTAGCAAAGATGGTTCAAAGGGGAAAAGCGGTGGTGGTAATATAGTTGTAGATACTAGAGAAATAAGAGAAAAGCAACAACTTATAGACATGATAAGAGCGAATGTGAAGAGGATATCGTTGAGTGATGTATTTGTGCCGAATAAGCTAGACCATATTATAAGATGGACAAAAAGGGACAAATATACGAATGAATTTTCCGCGAACTTGGATGAAAATACTGTAGAAAAAATTATGTTGCTTCAAATTGACAATCATTGGAAGGTGCTATTGTTGATGGGAATTGGTGCGATAACAAATCATACAAATGTGAAATATAATGAAATCATCAAAGAGTTGGCGCAGAATCAAAAATTGTATATTATTATCGCATCTTCGGACTACGTGTATGGAACAAATTATCAGTTTTGTCATGGTTATATTAGCAAAGACTTGAGTACGATGACACAAGAAAAAACGATTCAGGCTATGGGGCGTGTTGGGAGAAATAAACTACAGCAAACCTATACAATTCGATTTAGAGATAATGAAATTATAAAGACGCTCTTTACTCACTGTGACAATAAGCCGGAAGTTGCAAATATGAATAAGCTTTTTAGTTCCAATTAGCATACAGAAGTGTAGTAACTGTATGGTAATTGTGTGGTAGTTTTGTAATTTTATTATAAATATTATATGTTAACTGTAAATGTATGTAATATGCGCTGATTTACATCCCAAAAATCTGTGCGCACTTTTGTTCCGCTATCTATAAATGTATGCGTTGTGAAACCGGTGACGATTTTACTCCATACGCTTTTTACTTGGTGTTTTTTATATTTGAATTGCGTCGATTCATCATGCAATTTTACGAATGAATGTCCGGTAGAGCCTATTATTACCATACCTGCAGCTCCAGTTGTTATGTATTTTGATTCTCCATCTATCGAATAATGTTCCAAATTATGGTTGTGTCCATTTAGGTACAAGTGGACACGACTGCTGTTTAAAATAGACTGAAAATTTTCGGCATCTATTTCGTCAGCTTTATGATGTCCCAAGACAAATACCCATTCGTTGGATGGAATATCGGAAAGCGTGGCATTGAACCAGTCGAGCTGTGCCTTACAGTCTTGCGCGAGAATATTTTCATGAAACATGCATTCTTCGACAATGGGAGAACATGTAGGATATTGTGTACCACATGGGTCCCATTTCTTTCGATCTTCGCCGCGATAGTCGTTTACACACGGATTCGTATCTAGTACAATAATATTCAAAGGAATACTGGAACCAGTGGTTGAAAGAACAACGCGACGATGATAATACCGGTCATCCATTATCCATTGCGGAATCGTCTTGTTTAATTCTAACTGCGCCGCTGGATTAAAACCATAGTCATGGTTACCCAACGCATTATACCAAGGCAAACTAATATTCCCAAACAAGTTGACATAGTCTTCGCTTATTTGTGGGTCGCTCGTGTTCTGAATCCCGCAGTAGTAGAAATTGTCGCCGGTATTTAAAACAAGTTTTGGGTTATATTCTGATACATATGTTGTCATTGCGCGAGCGGTATTTTCGGCGTTTCGCAAATGATAGCCGCCGAGTGCGGCTGACCCCCAGTCTCCTAAAGAGATGATACTAATATCGCGGGTGCTATCTTGGGTGTTAAGGGGTGGTGTATAACGTGGTAGCATCTCGATGGGTAATGCCGATGCCGCCGCCGCTGCATACAACAAAAACGGAACCAAAAGGGGAAAAGGCTTATATTTATTCATTTATCTAAACAGAGAAAAGTATTTTTGGGGGAGGGGGTGGCGATAATGGATTTTTGTAGTTATTATATCTTATAGTCATTTCTTTAAATAACTATGAAATATTGTTATGAGTTATGGGTTATGGGTTAGATGAACTAATAAAAAGTTGGAGTTGTTTTACATTTCTTACCATTTGCTGAATTACAATTCAGTAAAGAACTTTTTGGATTAAATCCTTTAAGCTTCAAAGTATGTATCAATTTATTTTTATTTGCGAAGCCTTTTATTTTTAGTGGTTTAAATCCCTTACCGTAAATGACATAACAACGGTCTTCGAGATTCGTCATGTGGTATATATGATATATATGATATATTTTATAGTGTTATTTTATTTTTTATAATATTTTATATGTTTTTTCATCTAAATCTTCGATAACGTTTTTGCGTTTTTGAGGAATGACGTTTTATTTTTCGTGATGAGTTATTTCTACGATGACGAGTTATTGATGTTCCACCTCCACTTTTATTTTCTTTTGGAGACTTTGGGGAAGGCGTTCTTGAACGTGCTTTTGGAGACTTTGGAGAAGATGATCCTGAACGTGCTTTTGGAGACTTTGGAGAAGGCGTTCTTGAATGTGATTTTGGAGACTTTGGAGAAGATGATCCTGAACGCGGTTTAGGACCTTCTATCATCGCCATTGCTCTCATTGGTGCTCTTGCTGTTGCCATTGCTCTTCTCGACATTAATGCTGCTATAGCTGCTGCTCTTGCCGGTTGTTCTAAATTTCCTAAAAAATTAGGACCTCGCTTTTTAAGTGTGTTACGCATAAACCGTGCAGCATCGCTTCTTGCGAACTGCCATGGAGTCATATGTCTTGAAAAAAATTTGGGTACTAGGGATTGTTCTAATCCACGCATTAAAGCCATACTGCGTTGTTTTTTACTACTTAACACACTACAATCCCATAAAAGAGCAGCGTTGCCTTGGTTGCCTGTTGCAAGAAGTCTACCGTTTGAATGAAATGCAATAGATGTAACAGGTCCTCGATTTCCGAAAAGTTGTCCAATTATACCCACTGTCATCAGGTCGTCTGAGAATCCCCACCCTATCACGCTAGTATCGGCGCTACACGATAATAGAATTGGTGCCGTTGGATGAAACGCCAAACCAGTTACAGCGGCATCGTGGTCAACAAGAATTGCCATACATACACTCCTCCCTATTTTTCCGTTTTTATTTTTATTAAAATCTAACTTCCATAACATGATAGAATTATCATTGCTGCCAGTTGCTATAAAAGGTTTAGTCGGATGAAGTGCAATAGATACAACATTCTTACTGTGATTTTCACGTCCATTCTCTATTTCTTTCTCTAACATTGTTAGAACGCCTTGTTTGGTTTCTTTATATGACCATAACAATGATGAACTGTCCTCACGAGTGCGCGCTCTACCAGTTGCAAAAAGTGGTTCTGTTGGATGAACAGCAACACATCTAGTGCTAGCGCTACCTAAATCCATAGAAGTTATATTACGTACAAAATCTAATTTCGTGTTGTCATCTGATAGTTTCCACAACTTTGGTGGTTCCTTACCGTTCTCACCCGTTACTATAAATGACATAATGGGATGAATTGCGATACAACTAACACCCTTAAATACACTTCGATTAACTGGTAGTGGAGTAGTTGATAAACATTGATGTGTTGTCGTATCCCATACTTTTAACGTATTATCTGCACTTCCAGATATCAGAACAGGTGCTGTAGGGTGAAATGCCACGCATAAAACAGGCTCAGTGTGACCCACAAGAGTTGCTAGACATTGATGCGAATCTGTGTCCCATAGTTTCACGACATTGTCACCACCTGCTGTTGCCATAAGGTGTGCTGTAGGATGAAATACGACTGACTCAACAGGACCGTCATGTCCTTCTAAACTTGCTACAATACGAATTTTACCTTTTTTATTGGACATATCTATGATTTTTTTTGATTGTATAAATAATATATTATATATATTACATATAAAATATTATATAAAATATTTTATATAATATTTTGTTTATAACCTTGTTATTAGACGTCATTAGACGTGTTACATTTTTATAAATCTTCGATAACGTTGTGTTATTTAACTTCATAGGAAAACTCTAAAAAATCCCAAAAGTAATTATCTGCAAGTGCTCCCTTGTGGTATATATCTTTGCGTATTTTTTCTGGCGTACAGTTATTTTCTTCTATATTTTTCATTTTTAGCTTGTATATACCAACATCGTAATAGTAAATATTATTTTTATATTCAATACGCACATCTACAATATCGTCGTCTACACGTGACTCTTTTCTAAGGAGACTATCGTGTACATTTTTTATATTAAACTTATAACAAAAGCGTTGCGTATCCTCGTTGCTATTAAATATATCTTCGTGTATATCTTCGTGGTAATGGAATGAATTTTTATCTATAGCTGGTCGCATAATATAGTCAAGGAATTTATATTTAGTTTTGTCTATTTGTCTCACATATTTCCCATCACGCAGTTTATATAGTTTCATAATATTTACAAGTATGTATTCTTGTATATCGAAAGGTAACGGTAACTTTGACACCACTCTCGCTTCCATTCAATATAATTAATAGTGTACTATTGACTATTATTTATATTTTAAGTTTTATTTTTTGAAATTAAACTATAGATTTTGGTGAAGATATTTACAACCTTTGCTCAAGTTTTCTGAAGCCCATAATGGCTGTAAATTTGTATAATGAAAACATTTTTTTTGTTCTTCTTCATTCAGTAAGTTAAATAAAGCACAAGGTTTAATATGGTCTATATGCCATTCGCCGTGATTTTCCCAAGTCATTCCTTCTTTGAATTTTGCACTAAGATATCCTTTTAAAAATGAAACAGAACAACCCAATAATTCAATTGTTGTATCGCATTTATTTGATTGTTGTCTTTTAATAGCAGATAATAGTCTACTCCTTAATGTTTTAAGAAGCTTAAACTCGGGGTCTTTTATTTTACGTTTTTTTTCATATTCTAAAAAAATTTTATTAATTTTTTGTCTATTTTCTTTTCTCCATTCTGTAAGACATTTTTTACAATCATTTCTTAAATTGTCCCAATGTGATTTAGAGTAATTATATTCTACTAATGGTTGCCATGACTTACAAGTACAACACTTTTTCCCAGTAATTCCTTCAATAGTTTCATGCAAAGTTCTATGATTTGATGGTTGCCCTTTACATTTATTTACAATATTATTTTGTTTTTTAATTTCTTCCCATGTAGATTCATTTGCCTTATATATTTCCTTTTCTTTTTTAAAAATATAACCACCGGTAGTTTTTAAACTACCATTGATAACTTTACATACATTTGCTGCGTAAACTCCTAATTTTGTAGATGCTTCTAATTGAGAATCAAATTTAATCCATTCTTCTTCAGTATTATTTTTTTTGGCATAAATATATAAAACTTCTGTATTATTATATTTTTTATCGATGCGTATTTTGTTGTATAATGAAACAACATCTTTATTTTTTTTATACCAATTATCTTTCGATTTACAATAATTTTCTCTACAATCAATGCATGTTTTTAATTCTTTATTATTTTTTAAAAATAATTCAATATCTTTTTCTTTTCTACACCTATTGCACTTATTCATTTTACATATATTATATAAATTGTCTTTAATTTGATTTATATAATATAAAGATTCAACACTACATTCAAAAAAATATGCCACCTCGAAGTCGCAAGACAAGGTGAATCGTCGCATTGGATTGCACGTTATAATCAGCAAGCGTTCTACCATCTTCAAGCTGCTTACCGCTGTGGATTAAGCGTTGCTGTTCTGGCGGGATCCTTCCTTGTCTTGAATCTTTGCTTTAACGGCGTCAATCGTATCACCACTTTCTACCTCAAGGGTAATCGTCTTGCCAGTGAGCGTCTTGACAAAAATCTGCATTGTACTTAGATGTTTTTATAATATCTACATATATTTATTTTTAAGTTTTTTTTAAGTATGTCTTAAATTTTACCAGTTTTTTACGTTTAAAAAATATATAATACATCACAATTATAAGTAATAATACTACTATTATTTTTTTATAGTTACATAGCATAAAGTTATATATAGTGCTATCAAATGAATTCCATGTCTTGTTAACATATACATGTTTAAAAAATGTACCACCTAGGCATTTATTATCTGAACAAACATTACAGTCTCCAACAAATTCTGTATTATCCAATACATATAATTTTTTTATATTTTTTTCTCCATACCTTTTTATCATATTTGTTAAAAAATGTGACCCTGTACTATTCATTATATGCCAGTGTTTTCCAAAATAATAAAAAGAATTAACATAGTTTGGCAAATTATCAATACAAAATTTTATAAAAGAATTCTTAGGTATCGTCATAAAAAATGCATTAGCATAAAAAGAAGTTATATTTGATGACCGTGATATTACTAATTCATATTTTACAAGTGAATCCAATTTTTTTTTACAAATTATATCCATATCTAGATAAATACCTCCATATTTATATAAAACTAAATATCGGAAAGCATCACATCGTTGTATATCATGGGGATATGACATATAAGTATCGTAAAAATTAGGATATTCTTTTTTAACAAAAATTTCCATCATTTCATGAGACCAAATAATATGTTTATAATCTTTATGTGTGTTTTTACAAGACTCAACGGCTTCTTTCCATTCTTCAGGAACGTCTAGTGTTTTCCACGTTTGATGTATTATTTTAGGTATCATTCGATACTATTTATAAGTATATATTATATTAACAAATAAATTCACATAGTATTGGCATTTTCATTTTGTTTTTCCAACTCCTCTTTGCGCTTCTTCTCTAAATCATCAATAATTTTATTCGCTTCTGCCAATTTATCATTTAGCTTAATTTTACCGGATTTACTTGATGTCCATGATTTAGGTAAATCGGGGTGTTTTTCTATTTTAAAGTATTCACGCTCTTTTGTATGCGACCTATCTATCCACTCACGATAATATACTACATACTTTTTCATCATATGGTGTTCTAAACCATTCGGTAAAGTTTGTGCACTATGCTTTCTATTTCGCTTTTTAGTGAAAGAAGTATCATCTTTTTTATCTTCATTTTCGACAGTTGACATGGATGACTATTATCGTTATTATTGTTATTGTTATTAATATTACTATTATTATTATTAGTATTATTATTATTTATAAGAATAAATTTAATTCCTATTTTTAATTTATAGTTTTAGTTTATAAAAATAAAATATAAAATGATGAAAAATATGCTTGGTTTAGTAAATAATGACCCACAACCACGAAGACAACCACAACCACGACAACCACAACAACCCCAAAAACAAGAAGAAGAACAAATAAATAATAAACACGTTCCTATTACTCCTGAAATAGTAGAAAAAATGAATATTTTCTATAAACTTTTATATGCAGTATGTGTAATGTTAGATGAAGAAAAAATTCCATATTACTTAGACTGTGGTACTCTGCTCGGGTGTATTCGCGAAGGAAGATTATTACTACACGACACAGATGTAGATGTAACAATACATTTATCAAGATGGGAAAAACTCAAGGAGATAGACTTCTCAAAATATGGTGTAACTTTGAAAAGAAAATATGAAGGGTTTCCGGAAAAATACGGTGGTAACTTAATATCAGTTTATCTAGAAAATGAAAATCCTGAATATTATTGCGACATCTATGCAAATCCGGCATTTCCTAAATTAGGTGCTGCTTTGATGGGCGATATTTTATACCCTGTTCCGAAAGATCCTGAATTATATTTAAAACAATTATATGGTGACTGGGAAGTACCGTCTAGTGGACACGCCGATACCGAATACCATAGAAATAATGGGCTTATTTTGAGTGAATATAAAAAAAATTGGGACCTTAGATACAATATATATAAATGTAATTTTTAAACACTTCGTTGCAGACTACAGCACTTTATAATACTGTATTATTATAGTTTAACATACTAATACAGTAAAGTAAAATAAAATATAACATATAAGTAGTAGTAGTGTAGTATAATATAGTATAGTTTAGTATAGTTTAGTATAGTATAGCATGAATCCATCTATAGCAGTTGTTATTATTATCGCAACCGTAGCGTGTGTTACTCTTATTTTTTGTTTAGGATACTGTATTATGAGATGCCGCAAATATAGTATAGAAAATTGATATAAAGAAATGCTGATATAATAAATAAGCACACAAAAACACAATCGTCTCAAAAACAATCGTCTTCAATGGCTGGAAAGAGCAAAAGCAAGAGTGGTGGAAAAGGAAAATCAGGAGCCAAGGGTGGTTCGGTGTTGAAGACTGCAATGTCTGCGCAAAATAACCCGGCGGCGCGTATTCGAATTCCGCAAACAATTGGATTACCAGGACAAATCGCCAACAATGCAGGAGGATATTCTTTCCCTCTGCCTCTGGAACAAGAATGGATGCGATATTTAATTATTGGAAGCAAATCGGAAAATGGAAGTTACTATCAATGTGGAGGGGCAATCGCGACCACGATTTCGAAGTGTATTATGGCGGCAGTTTCATCGGCGGCTACATGCGCGCATTTGATTCAGGATATTGTGGATGTTTCCGTAAAGGGACGAGCACCAAAACAAGAGATGACGATGATGTCGCTTGCCGCCGCGATTGTATTTCCTCCTGATAATGCATGCAAAGCGCAGGCGCTGGCGGCAGTTGGTCAAGTATGCCGCATTCCAACTCACTTGTTTATGCTTGTACAATATATTCGCGACCTTTCGCAGGACAAGGCGAAACCAGGTAAGGGGTTTGGTAAAGGGGTGCGACGGGCTTTGACAGAATACTACACGTCGCGTGGAGGGTTGGAGCTTGCGGTTCTGGTGACAAAATATAAAAATCGCGAAGGATGGACACACGAGGATTTGATTTCATTGCTCCATATCAATCCAGCGGAAATGAAAGATGATGGGGGGCGACTCGTATTGGAGTGGATTATGAAGAAGGACAAACCGGAGCGCAAGATTGAGGCGAATCCGGCAAAAGGAATTGCGGCGACAACACTGCCTGCTAAAATGGACAGGACTGAATTTCTGAAAAAATTAATGGAGATTCCTACACCGGACAAGGAGACTGGTGGAGCAGGAGAGAGCAAAGGATTTATGAGAACTATTGCGAATGCGATTGGGTCGGTTATGGGTGGTGGTGGGGCAGCCGCTCCCTCCAAAGTTAGCTCTACAACACCACCATCGCGCAGACTCGATGTGATGTTTGAAGTCGTTCATCCAGATAGCCCGATGTCTGGTTCGTTTAAGCTCATGATTCAAGACACAGAGCAACTTCAAAATCTCAGGCAAACGATGATTGACATTGGAATTGGAACGAGTTACGTATTTCGCTACAATGGCGCTATCATTTCTTCGACAAAATCTTTGCGAGACATCTCATATGACCCCTCCAAGAAAATCTACTTGGCTGCAGGTGTTGAACCTGTTGTTGCGGTGGAAGCACCGGCACCGGCACCGGCACCGGCACATATTGCAGCCCTCCCAGTATCAGAACCCGAAGAAACCCCAAAAAAACCCGACGAAGCCCCTCTCGTGGCAACTGCGCGGTTCCTGAAGGCATTGGTAGAGTTGGCAAAAACAGGCGAAAAGAAGGATGCAGCCACTGCTGTTGCACTTATGGAAAAGAACAAGAAAATCCAGCGCGAACATTTGCCTACCGAGCTTCTAAATACACCGCAAATATGGAATGCTCTTCTTGGTGGGATGGGAATGACAGCACTAGTTCGCAATCTTGGAAAACTGTCACAGGTCGGCGTCGCATCAACAAAGTCTCAGGAAATTATCAAAATGTTGACTGATGCCAAAAATGTCAAAGATTCGAAAATTCACCCACTACAAGTTTTGGTCGGAATGAAGACGTACTCGCAGGGAAAGGGTGACCTGGGCTCAATGACATGGACGCCGAATTCATACATCACAACCGCGCTCTCAACAACATTTCGCCAGGCATTCGGGAATATTACACCAACGGGAAAACGGTACATGCTCGGATTGGATGTGTCAGGGAGTATGTCGTCATTTATGTGCGCCGGGGCAAAAAATATTACACCACGCGAGGGATCGGTTGCAATGGCGATGATGACACTACACGCAGAAGGAGCCGAAAACGTCCATATCTATGGTTTCAGTAATATATTTTACAATTTCAATGGGAAGATTCGCCCCGAGATGACGATTCAGGATGCGATTAAGGCTACGGATGTGCCATTTGGAGCAACGGATTGTGCTTTGCCGATGACGGAGGCGTTGAAAATGTATCGTCAAAATGGGACTGTGTTTGATGTATTTTGCGTTTATACGGATAGCGAAACATACGCACCGACAGTACACCCACAAGTTGCACTAGAAATTTATCGCAAAGAAACGGGGATTGATGCGAAACTAATCGTGGTTGGAATGACGTCGAACTGTTTGACAATTGCCGACCCGAAGGATAAGAATACGCTGAACTTGGCTGGATTTGATACGTCGACGCCGGAGTTGATTAGCATGTTTGTGCGAGGAGAGATTTAAGGGCGGATGCGATATGATGCGATATGATGTGATTAGATAAAGTTGCAGAATATATTATTACCTTTTTTTGGTAATAATATATAATTTGGTTTATATAATACCAAAATTAATAAAATATTGTATAAATATAATATGGATTTATACAGTTATATTAAATATTTTATTTTGGGCGGCATAATAATGGCAGGTACTAATTATTTATTAGATAAATATCATAATGGACCTGCATTAATAGCTTATTTGTATTGTGCTCCAACAATCTACTTGGTTATTATGTATATTATATATCAAAATCGTGGAATCAATGGATATTATACATTTATTGTACATAGTTTCATTAACTATATAGCAAATACAGCAATTATCATATTTTTGATATTTTTAACAAAATACTTAAGTAACGCATATAAAAGTTTTTTCATAGTATCAATATTATTTATATTTTATTCAATCTACTATTTTTTGTATATTTATAAATTAGAATTTACACCATTATAACAAGCTACGCAGTATCTAGAACCTTTTTTGAAACAACTCTATATAGTCATTAATTTTTATCAAACATATAAACATCTTAGGTAAACAATATATATAAACGATATAAAAAGACCTTTGGCATATTATGTAGCAAACACAATCGCAATCACGCAAAACAGAATGGAAGCCCTAGGCGCTGCGGCACCAGCACCAGCTACAGCTACTACTAGTATAAATTATACCGATGTTAATAAAAAATTCGAAGAACTGAAATCAATATTTTACACTACTAAGGGGTGTATGATTTTAACATTGAATGATGCATTTTCAAAACATTTTATTGCAACGCATCCAACCCTACAATGGAATGAGGAATATAACAGTTACGCAGAAGCAGTAGTATTAACTGCTAAAATTAATATAATTGTTTTTGGACAACCTTTTGAAGTTTATCTGCATCGTCCTATAAAACAAGTTCATCGTTGGGAGTATGAATACTTTTTTGGATTTGGAGGACATAATGCCGGGTTCTCCCATGATAGAATTATCCTTACATTTTCAGAAACATTTGATAAGAATATCGATGTTGAATATTTACTAATGACGGGGACATTACATCAAGGCAGCGATGAAGGCGACGAAGGCGATGAAGGCGACGAAGCCGTATGCTGTGTAATCGATGAAAAATATGTTAAAAATGCGCTAAAGTTACTAGTTATTGGGGGTTATGTAAAACAGTGGAGTGCTTTTAATTATTTTAAAAAATGGTTTAAAGACCGCGGATTTAATGTAGAAGTCGAAGAAAATAACTCTAATAAATTTGCATCATTTATTTTTGAGGATTATATCATTAATGAATCATAATAATTTACGTTTATGTAAAAAAGCAGGACATTATATTTTAGCGTATTTTTTAATAAATTATGTTATTCGTATAAATATATAT
>Ga0209651_1000119_pt1 | contig 27704 bp, 24 predicted proteins | sample LauGreFBDMM110SN_2_FD_188216 | JGI IMG/M metagenome (GOLD analysis project Ga0209651, IMG submission 188216) | Freshwater lake microbial communities from Lake Michigan, USA - Fa13.BD.MM110.SN (SPAdes) (version 2) | ecosystem: Environmental > Aquatic > Freshwater > Lake | place: Lake Michigan... | reverse complement strand
GCTGCGTCACCCCGAGCACCACATCACGGTGCTGGAGCGCAACAAGCCCTATGACACTTTTGGCTGGGGTGTTGTTTTCTCGGATGCCACGATGTTGAGGCTGCAAGTGGCAGACCCCGTCACAGCATCCGAAATTTTGGGCTCATTCAACCATTGGGATGACATTGCCGTGCATTTCAAGGGCGAAACCATGCGCTCAGGTGGTCATGGTTTTTGCGGCATTGGCCGTAAGCGCTTGCTCAATATTTTGCAAAAGCGCTGTGAAGAGGTGGGCGTTAAGTTGGTCTTTGAAGCCGAAGTCGATGCCAATGCCGATATTGGCGCGCAGTACCAAGCCGACCTGGTCATTGCCTGTGATGGCATTAACTCCAAAGTGCGTTCGCGCTTTGCCGCGACCTACAAGCCCAATATCGACGAACGAAAATGTCGTTTTGTGTGGCTGGGTACGCGCAAGTTGTTTGATGCGTTCACTTTTGCCATGGAGGAAACAGAACACGGCTGGTTCCAAGCACACGCCTATCAATACGATGGTGACACTTCTACCTTCATTGTGGAAACACCCGAGCCTGTGTGGAAAGCGGCAGGTTTTGAAACCATGACGCAAGAAGAGTCAGTGGCTTTTTGCGAAAAGTTGTTTGCCAAATACCTCGATGGCCATCCTTTAATGACCAACGCCCAGCACCTGCGTGGTTCTGCGCACTGGATTAAATTTCCGCGGGTTATTTGTGATCAGTGGGTGCACTGGGATACCACGTCAGACGGCCGCTCGGTGCCCTATGTGCTCATGGGCGATGCCGCGCACACAGCGCACTTCTCTATTGGCTCAGGCACCAAGCTGGCGCTGGAGGATGCCATTGAATTGGCCGATACCTTTGAGCGGGTGGGTCATGAAGTGCAGGGTATGCAAGAAGTGATGACGGCCTACCAAGCCACGCGTTCCATTGAGGTTTTGAAAATTCAAAATGCCGCGCGCAATTCTACGGAGTGGTTTGAGAATGTGGCGCGGTATGTCAATTTGCCGCCGCAGCAATTTGCTTATTCTTTGCTCACTAGAAGTCAGCGCATTTCACATGAAAACTTGCGTCTGAGAGATGCTGACTTTGTTTCAGCCTATGAGCGATTCATGGCGTCCATGATTGAGTTTGATCAGAACTCAAAAGCCAAATCCATACCGCCCATGTTCTTGCCTTTGCAAGCACGCGGCATGACCTTGAAGAATCGGGTCATGGTGTCGCCCATGGCCACCTATTCAGCGACTGACGGTGTGCCTGGTGATTTTCATTTGATGCATTACGGTGCGCGTGCAGTAGGTGGTGCAGCCATCGTGTTTACCGAGATGACCTGCGTGACACCTGAAGGCCGAATTACACCAGGCTGTCCTGGCTTGTGGAATGAAGAGCAGCAGCATGCATGGGCACGCATTGTGAATTTGGTGCATGCGCAGTCGGATGCCAAGATCGCTTTGCAATTGGGGCATGCAGGCCGCAAAGGCTCTACACGCCGTGCATGGGATGGCATGGACATGCCTTTGAACAATGAGGCGCGCGACGGCAACAATTGGAACTTGATGGCGCCCTCAGCCTTGCCTTACATGGAGGGCGTCAGTCAAGTACCTCATGAAATGACGCGCACCGAAATGTTGGCCGTTTTGGCAGCATTTGTATCGGCAGCAGAGCGCGGTGCCAAAGCTGGTTTTGATTGGCTAGAGTTGCACTGTGCACACGGCTATTTGCTGTCGGGTTTTATTTCGCCCTTAAGCAATCACAGGCAAGATGAATTTGGCGGATCGCTAGAGAATCGCCTTAAGTTTCCGCTGGAAGTGTTTACAGCGCTGCGCAAAGTGTGGCCTCAAGACAGGCCCATGTCGGTACGTATTTCGGCACACGATTGGGTGGAGGGGGGCATCACGCCCGACGATGCCGTTGAGATTGCCAAGCAGTTCAAAGCTGCTGGTGTTGACTTTGTAGATTGCTCTTCAGGGCAAGTCGATAAGCGTGAGAAGCCTGTGTATGGCCGCATGTTTCAAACCCCATTTGCCGATCGAATTCGAAATGAAGCAGGTGTGCGAACCATTGCAGTGGGCGCCATTTCTGAAGCCGACCATGTGAACAGCATCATCGCGGCAGGACGTGCCGACTTGTGTGCAATAGCACGACCGCACTTGGCCAACCCCTCATGGACGATGCAAGAAGCAGCACGCATTGGCTACACCGATTTGAACTGGCACAAGGCGTATGTGTCGGGCAAACGGCAAATGGAAACCAATTTTGAGCGAGCGAGCGCCATGAGCGCACCAACTGCAGTCACCAAGGGAGAAAACTGATGAGTGAAATTCTCAATGCAGATCACGAATACAGATCGCACGCTGCGCAGCATGCTTCTTTGAGATTGTGGTTGCGCTTGTTGTCGTGCACCACACGCGTGGAAGACAAGATTCGACAAAAGCTGCGTGAATCATTTGGCATTACCCTGCCTCGTTTTGATTTGATGGCGCAGCTTGAAAGACACCCTGATGGTCTCAGCATGGGAGAGTTGTCGCGGCGCATGATGGTCACGGGCGGCAATATCACCACCATTGTGGACCAGCTTGAAAAAGAAAAGTTGGTGGTCCGCCAGGTGGGTGTGAATGATCGCAGGTCCTTCACTGTCAATTTGACAAAGGCTGGGCGCGAAGCATTTGCAGAGATGGCGGTTGCGCATGAAGAATGGGTAACCGACCTATTTTCTGGTTTGTCCACTAACCAACAAAGCCAGTTGCACACCTTGTTAGGTGCCATGAAAAAGAATTTACAGAAACAAGAGGAGATGTCATGAGTCAAAAGTATTTACCTGGCCAGCCACAGCAATTGCCTCGCCACAACAACAAACTGGCTCATTACAAAGCCGAGCATGTGCTGTTTGAAGTGAAGGAGGGTGTGGCCACCTTGACATTGAATCGGCCAGAGCGAAAAAATCCCTTGTCATTTGAGTCTTATGCCGAAATGCGCGATTTGTTTCGAGCGCTTGCCTATGCTGAAGATGTGCATGCCGTGGTGGTCACAGGTGCGGGGGGTAATTTTTGCTCGGGTGGCGATGTGCATGAAATCATTGGGCCTCTTACCAAACTAGACATGCCGGGTTTGCTTGCGTTTACGCGCATGACAGGCGATTTGGTCAAGGCCATGCGCGCCTGCCCGCAGCCCATTGTTTCTGCCATCGATGGCATTTGTGCAGGTGCAGGTGCATTGCTGGCACTGGCTTCTGACTTGCGTTATGGCACTGCGCGCAGCAAAACCTATTTTCTGTTTAACAAGGTGGGCTTGGCCGGATGTGACATGGGCGCGTGTGCTTTGCTGCCCCGCGTGATTGGGCAGGGGCGAGCTTCCGAGTTACTGTACACAGGCCGCGGTTTGCCAGGCGAAGAGGCAGAGCGCTGGGGTTTTTACAACCGAGTGTGCACACCGGAAACTGTGTTGTCAGAGGCCCAAGCCATGGCCCACATATTGGCAAGTGGCCCCACCTTTGCCAACGGCATGACCAAGAAAATGTTGCAACAAGAGTGGAACATGGGGGTGGACGAAGCCATTGAAGCCGAAGCGCAAGCCCAAGCCATTTGCATGGTCACCAATGATTTCCACAGGGCCTATCACGCCTTTGTGGCCAAGCAAACGCCTGTGTTTCAAGGAGATTGAACATGAACTCAGGCTCTCATTTGGCTTGGCCTTTTTTTGACGAAGCGCATCGAGTTTTCAAAACTCAATTGCAAGATTGGACTTCGAAGCAGTTTGCAGATCAGCATAGCCACGATGAATCGCGCGACGCCATCGACCGTGAGTGTGTGAGTTTGGTCAAAGCTTTGGGGCAGGGTGGTTGGCTTAAGCCTGCCATAGCGGGCAAGGCGCATGGCGGGGCATCTGAGGTGATGGACACCCGAACCATTTGTTTGTTGCGCGAGGAGTTGGCTTGGCATCATGGCTTGGCCGACTTTGCGTTTGCCATGCAGGGGCTGGGCTCGGGCGCTATCAGTCTCAAAGGAACACCTGAGCAACAAGCCGCTTATTTGCCGCGTGTGGCCAAGGGGGAAGCGCTGGCGGCTTTTGCGTTGAGCGAGCCCGATGCAGGATCTGATGTAGCCGCTATGCAATGCAGTGCGCTTGCTACTGCCGATGGTTATCGCTTAAATGGCTTAAAGACTTGGATCTCCAATGGCGGCATTGCCGATTTTTATGTGGTGTTTGCACGCACAGGTGAGGCGCCTGGCGCCAGGGGCATTAGCGCTTTCATTGTGGATGCCGACAGCCCTGGCTTGGAAATAGCGGAGCGCATTGATGTGATGGCGCCACACCCGTTGGCTACGTTAAATTTCAACAACGTGTTGGTGCCGCATGCCAAGCGCATTGGCGCAGCGGGCGAAGGCTTCAAAGTGGCCATGGCCACGCTCGATGTTTTTAGAACCTCTGTGGCTGCAGCATCACTCGGCTTTGCGCGCAGAGCCTTGGACGAATCCATTGCCTGGGCCAAGCAGCGCAAGATGTTTGGTGGCACCTTGGCAGATTTTCAAATCACGCAAAGCAAGTTGGCCCAAATGGCCACCCTGCTAGATGCCGCCACTTTGCTGACCTACAGAGCGGCGTGGCTGCGTGACCAAGGACAGCGAATTACACAAGAAGCGGCCATGGCCAAAATGACCGCCACAGAAAACGCCCAGCAAATCATTGACATGGCTGTGCAAATGCATGGTGGCATGGGCGTGAAAAAGGGCTGCATTGTGGAGTCTTTGTACCGAGAAATTAGAGCGCTGCGCATTTACGAAGGCGCAACAGAAGTACAGCAATTGATCATTGGCCGTGACTTACTCAAGTGAGGTTTCAAATGAGCCAAGCATTAGCACCTACATTGCACACTGACACCTTTACCCGCGATCGTTTGCCGCCAAAAGATCAGTGGCCAGTATTTGTCTTTGACCGGCCCGAAGTTCAATACCCAGAGCAGCTCAATTGTGTACAGGCTTTGCTAGACGAGCATGTGGCGCAAGGCAGGGGCGACAGAATGGCGGTGCGCGGCGTGAATGCAACCGGCCCGATGGGATGGACCTATGCACAACTGCAAACCAAGGTGAATCAAATTGCCCATGTGTTGGTTCACGACATGGGTTTGAAGTCTGGCGAGCGATTGCTGCTGCGCGGCGGCAACAGCCCCATGATGGCGGCGTGTTTCTTGGCAGCGTTGAAGGCTGGTTTGGTGGTGGTGCCCACCATGCCTTTGCTTCGGGCTGCAGAGTTGAGGCAAATCATAGTCAAAGCACAAGTGAAAGCAGCTCTTTGCGACAGCTTGTTGGCAGAAGAACTTGCGCATTGCACGGATTCTTCACATGCTCATTTTGCAACATCACTCGAACAGGTCTTGTTATTTAGAAGCACGGACGACGAAGGCATAGAAGCCCGAATAGCCAAGCATGCGAAAGAGTTTGAAGCATGTGACACCAGCCGTGATGACGTGTGCTTGATTGCATTTACCAGCGGCACCACGGGGCAGCCCAAAGGCACCATGCATTTCCACAGAGATGTGTTGGCCATGTGCGATTTGTTTCCCAAGCATGTGCTACACATGGGCGCAGACGATGTGGTGTGCGGTACGCCCCCCATCGCGTTCACATTTGGCTTGGGCGGCATGTTGGCCTTTCCCTTGCGATATGGCGCATGTGCAGTACTGCTCGAAAAATATACGCCTGAATCATTGCTGCTTGCTATTGGGCAATATGGCGCAACGCAATGCTACACAGCGCCGACCATGTACCGACAAATGGCGCTGCTTGTGTCTGAAAAGCCTTTCGCGTTTGACTTGAAATCGTTGCGCCATACGGTATCGGCAGGTGAGGCCTTGCCCGATGCCACACGTCAATTATGGAAACAAGCCACAGGCATTGAAATGACCGATGGCATTGGCGGTACCGAAGTCATTCACATCTACATCTCCAGCGCAGGCCAAGAAGTGCGTGCTGGCAGCATTGGCAAAGTGGTGCCGGGCTACCAGGCGCAAATTGTGGATGAAGACATGAAGCCCGTTCCGCCTGGTGTGGTGGGGCGCTTGGCTGTAAGAGGCCCAACAGGCTGCCGATATCTAGATGACCCAAGGCAAAAAGATTATGTGAAAGACGGTTGGAATTTGCCAGGTGACACCTTTGTGATGGATGCCGATGGTTACTTCAGCTACCAAGCTCGCAACGACGACATGATCATTTCTGCAGGTTACAACATTGCAGGGCCAGAAGTAGAGGGTGCATTGATGCAGCACCCCGCTGTGGCTGAATGTGGTGTGGTGGGCGCTGCAGATCCTGAGCGAGGGCAAGTGGTTATGGCCTTTGTGGTTTTAAAAACGGGCTACGCAGGCACACCCGCCTTAGAAAAAGAAATTCAAGAGTTTGTGAAGCAAAGTATTGCACCCTTCAAGTACCCAAGGCGTGTGGTGTTTTGTGAAAGCTTACCGCGCACCGAAACGGGTAAATTACAGCGCTTCAAATTACGGCAGCAAGCGCTTGCCTTCAATTCAGAAAAATAAGGAGCAGACATGTCACAAGGAATTTTGCGAGTGCTTCAGCCAGAAGGATGGGCGCCTGCCAAGGGTTACACCAATGGCATCGCCGCAAGCGGTGAAATGATTTTTGTTGCCGGCATGATCGGCTGGAATGGTCAGTGCCAGTTTGAGACCGATGATTTTGTGGCGCAGTGCAAGCAAGCGCTTGAAAATATTGTGGCCACCTTGGCCTGCGCTGGTGCGGGACCGGAGCACATGGCGCGCATGACTTGGTATGTGAAAGACAAAAAGGAATACGTTTCTCGAGGCCGAGAGTTGGGCAAGGTCTACCAAGAGGTGATGGGTAAAAACTACCCCGCAATGACTTTGGTTCAAGTAGCCGACTTGGTGGAAGACCGTGCTTTGGTTGAGATTGAGGTGACGGCTGTCAAGCCTTAACTATTAACTTTTGCAAAATAGATTTCAACGCATGGCTTTGTGTGTCACCCAATGAACTCAGCACTTGCTTTTCGTGAAGTGCAGCCTTCTTCAAAAGCGGCGTAACTCGTTTTTTTCCTTTGAGCGTGAGGCTTACCCAAGCTTGTCGCTTGTCTTGGGTACATGCAGTGCGCATCACCAAGCCTTGGTCGACCATTCGCAAAACAATTTTGGTCACAGTGGGTTGCTTTGCCAAAACGATGTCGGCTAAATCGCCCACTGTGCGTTGATTCACGCCAGACAAAGAAGCCAAAATGCGCCACTCAGAAACCGTGAATCCAGCAGCTTCTACTTGCGCGTGAAATTCACTGGAGATGCTAAAGCTGGCTCTTGCCAATAGATAGGGCAAGTAACTGTCGACAAACTCTTTCTCTGCCATGGTGTTTAAGCTTTGTCTCGGCCAACCTCAAAAAACCCGCCTTGCTGATGAACCAAGGGCGTACCTTGTGCAAAGCCACAGGCCTCAACTTCACCAATGAAAATGATGTGATCGCCTTCGGGGTATTGGCTTCGGTTGCGGCATTCGAACCAAGACAAAGCACCTTTCAAAATAGGCAAGCCTGAAGCGCCTGTTTCAAACTCTACGCCATTGAAGCGGTCGCCTTGGCCATATGCAAATTGCTGGCAAAGCGCCATCTGCTGATCACTTAAAACATTGATCACATAGTGCGAAGCCTTTTGAAAAGAATGCAGGGTCCTTGATTTCAAACCCAAACTCCAGACGATAAGCGGTGGCGTAAGCGAGACGCTGTTGAACGAACTGGCAGTCAGCCCTACAAACTGATGCCCCCAATCTGCTGGATTGGCATCGCCTAATTGATGGGCGGTAATGATCGAGACTCCTGTGGGAAAGCGCGAAAGAGCTTGCTTGAAGTGCTGTGTATCGAGGGGTGTACTAGGGGAATTCATGAGGTAATTGTATGAAATTTCATATAAACTTGCTTGAAGAATTTGGAGCCCATCTTCTCATAGGGCTGGTATCGCAAGGAGTAGAGATGCTAATTGAGCAAATTGAACACCGTTGGTTGCTTGCTTTTGAGCGTACTTTTGCATTGTGCAAAGTGCAGCCAAACGAAGTAGTCGCCTTGTTGACTGAAAGCCAGTCTAGGCGCGTCAATGTTGATCTGGCCAGGCTTGCCTTGCAACAAATGGGCGCCAAAGTGTTCGAAGTGTGTTTACCGACGCCGGCATTAAGCGCACCTGCGCCCATCAGATCGACAGGTGCTACCGATGTCATTCAAAATTTAGCACCCGTTGTGGCCGCATTGCAGCGCGTTCATTTGATCATTGATTGCACGGTAGAGGGCATGTTGCATGCGCCTGAATTACCCACAATCTTGAAAGGTGCCGATGGCGTGGTACCTCGCTTGTTCATGATTTCCAACGAGCACCCTGAAATTTTGGAACGCACCGTGCCCGATCCTGCGCTTGAAGGTGTGGTGCGCAATGCTATGAAAAAACTGCGCAGCGCGCAGCACATGCATGTCACTTCAAAGGCGGGCACAGATTTGAACATTCAGTTGAAATCGGCTGTGGTGGGTGGCGTTTGGGGTTTTTGCAGCAAGCCTGGCATGGTGTCGCACTGGCCTGGAGGTTTGGCATTGGCGTTTCCCGCTGCAGGTAGCGTGAACGGCACCCTGGTGATGGCGGCTGGTGATGTCAATTTGACCTTCAAGCGTTATGTGCGTGACACCATTCACCTCACCATCGAAAACGACACCATCACGCGCATTGAAGGCGAGGGGGTGGATGTCGACATGATGCGCTCTTACTACCAAGCTTGGATTGACAAAGAAGGCCATCGCGATGCGTGTGCCGTGTCGCACGTGGGTTTTGGCCTTAACCCTGCTGCAAGGTGGGATGCCATGACTTTTTATGACAAGCGCGATTGCAATGGCACAGAGCTGCGAGCCTTTGCAGGCAATTTCTTGTACTCCACAGGCGCCAATGAAGTGGCAGGCCGTCACACCCTAGGCCACTTTGATTTGCCTATGCGCAATTGCAGCATCGCTTTGGATGGGCAGTTTGTGGTGCAAGCGGGTGAGTTGGTCATGGGTGTGTTTGAAAGCGCCGCTTCATGAGTGCATCAACGCCGGCTTACATTGAAGCAGGGCCACACAGCGCCAAAACTACTTTGGTGTTTTTGCATGGCATTGGCGGCGGCAAAAAAGGGTTTCAATCGTCTGTCAATTATTTTTCTGAGCAAGGTTTCAGAGCCTTGGCTTGGGATATGCCGGGTTATGGCGATAGCCAATTAGACGGCATGCTGAGTTTTGAAAGCTTGGCAGCATCGCTAGAAGCCCTGTTAGATGCCGCGAAAGTGAAGCAAGCCGTATTGGTTGGGCACAGCATGGGCGGAATGGTGGCATTGCAAGCTTGGACCCATTGCCCGTCGCGCATAGCGGGCATGGTCATTGCCGCCAGCAGTCCTGCATTTGGGCATCAAGACGGTGATTTTCAGAAGCAATTTGTGGCGCAGCGATTGGCGCTTTTGGATGCAGGTCAATCGATGGTGCAAGTGGCCGATCGATTAATTCCCAGCATGGTGGGCCCGCAAGCATTGCCTGAAGGTGCTGGGCTTGAGCAGTATCCGCCAGGCTTGGCTTTGGCACATGCCTGCATGTCGGCTGTGCCGCCCAACACATACCGCGCAGCCATACAGGCCTTGGTGAAGTTTGAGCAGCGTGCAGCCCTGCCCACCATCACAGTGCCCACTTTGTGCTTGGCTGGTGAGCATGACAAAACGGCGCCCCTCGAAGTGTTGCGACGCATGGCCCAAAAAATTGGGGCAGCTGAGTATGAATGTATTTCTGGTGTGGGGCATCTGATGGGTTTTGAGCAAGAAGCACCTTTTCATGAAGCTGTTTTGAATTATGTACGCCGCCATTTTTGAGTTGAGGATGTTTCTATGACGACCACTCTGGCTGAAAAGCCTTATATGCCGATCTGCGGCGATGACTACCCGCTCACCGACAAACAAAAACGCCTCATGTCCTTGGCACATGATTTGGGGAAAAACAAATTTGCCCCCCGTGCTGCACAGTTAGATCGAGACGCGCAGTTTCCATTTGAGAACTACAAGGACATGAAGGAAGCCGGCTTGCTTGCGCTTTGTGTGCCCGAGGCGCATGGCGGGCAAGGCGCAGACTACGCTACCTATGCCATGGTGTCGGCAGAAATTGGCCGTTGGTGTGGGGCTACAGCGCTTACCTTCAACATGCATGTGTGCACCATGATGTGGAGTGGTTTGCTGTCTGACAATTTAGACATGACGCCCGAGCAACGTGCTTTGCACCGAGTCCATCAAAAGGCGCACTTTGCGCGTGTGGTTAACAATGGCGCTATTTATGCACAGCCGTTTTCTGAAGGCGGTGCATCGGCAGCAGGCGCGCAACCCTTTGGCACGCAAGCTGTCAAGGTGGAGGGCGGTTGGTGCATCAACGGCAAAAAGATTTTTGCATCTTTGTCAGATGCTGCAGACTTCTTTGGTGTGCTGTGCACAGAGAAAAAACCAGACACCGATTTGTCGCGACGCGACACACTGTATTTGGCAGTGCCTCGCAATGCGCCAGGTTTAACGATTGAAGGCGATTGGGATCCTTTGGGCATGCGCGCCACAGTGTCACGCAATTTGATTTTCAAAGATGTGTTTGTATCTGATGATTCAGCGCTCATGCCACAAGGTATTTATTTTCAAGCAGCCAGCCGTTGGCCGCACATGTTCATGACGCTGTCGCCCACCTACATGGGCATTGCACAAGCGGCCTATGACTTCACTGTGGCTTATTTGCGCGGCGAAATTCCTGGCACGGGTCCTGTGAAGCGGCGCCAGTTTGCCACCAAACAAATTGCCGTCGCCGAGATGTTTGTCAAGTTGGAGCAGACTCGCAATTTGTTTTTGCGTGCCATAGAGGACGCCAAAATTGACCCTCCCAAATCGTCTCGTCTGCGTGCCTATGCAGCGCAGTACACCATCATGGAAAATGCCCAAGACATTGCCCGCTTGGCCATTCGAACCTGTGGTGGGCAGTCGATGCTCAAGTCATTGCCGCTAGAGCGCTTGTACCGCGATGCCCGTTGTGGCTCGCTCATGTTGCCTTGGACCGCCGAATTGTGTCTTGACCGCTTAGGCCGTGAAACGCTGTATGAAGCAGGTGAGAAAGACGAATGAGCGAGAGCTCCAAATTAGCACAACGCTTTTGGGAACTGGCTCAGATTCAGCCTAAAAAGTTGGCCATTCGATTTGGTATGCCAGGTCAAACGGAAGACTTTGATTTCGCCAAATTTTGGCGCCGCGTAGAGCGCGTGACAGGACACCTTCAAGTGACACATGGCTTGAAGTCGGGCCAACGTGTGGCGTGGCTTGGTTTAAATCACGAATTGCAGTTGGTCACTTTGGTAGCTTGCGCACGTTTGGGCTTGATCTTCATGCCGCTTAATTTTAGGCTGGCGGTGGCGGAGCTGAAAATGGTGCTTCAAGATGCCAAGCCAAGTATCCTGATTCACGATGAATTGCATGCCAATGCTGTTGTGAGTTTGGCGATTGACGTCCCACAAAGCTGTCATTTGGAAAGCTTGATTGCGACCGCCTCGGCAAAAAACCTGGCATTGCCTGCCGTAGATGATTGCGCTGATGTGCTGTTGGTTTACACGTCTGGTACCACGGGTCTGCCAAAGGGTGCAGTTCACACACAAGCAGGTTTGCTGGCCAATGCCAAAGCCAGTGATGAGGCCCACGCATTCAAACCGATAGACATTGTGTTGTCCACCTTGCCCATGTTTCATGTGGGTGGGCTTTGTATCCAAACCCTTCCAGCCTTGCTAGCTGGCGTGTCCGTTCATTTGCAGCCACGGTTTGATGCGTCGGCGTGGCTAAAAAGTGTTTCGCAAGGTGAGCTTGTACAGCGTCCTACGCTGTCCCTTTTGGTGCCGGCCACGATGCGTGCAGTATTGGATCATGCGGAATGGCCAAGTGTTGATCTGCAAAGTTTGCGCGGCATCATGGCGGGCTCGTCGACATTGCCCGAAGCGTATTTAGAAAAATTCCATCAGCGCGGTGTGCCGGTTGGCCAAATTTACGGCACCACCGAAACAGGCCCAGTGAGTGTGATCTTGAAGTTTCAGGATGCAGTTCAAAGAATTGGTTTTGCAGGGTGGCCGCACGCCAACTTAGAACTTCAAATAAGAGACGCGGAAGAACAAGCCGTCAAGCTAGGCGTGACAGGTGAAGTGTGCGTGCGCGGCTCCAATGTCATGCGCGGTTATTGGCTGGCAGCAAGCCAGGCTGCAGGCGAGGGTTTGAAAGACGGGTGGTTCCATACCGGAGATATGGGGTATTTAGATGCCAATGGGTGTCTGCAAATTGTGGGTCGCAACAAGGACATGATCATCTCTGGTGGCGAAAATATTTACCCCGCAGAAATTGAAAATGCTTTGGCAACTTTCCCGGGGCTTTTAGAATGCGCAGTGGTTGGATTGCCAGACGAGCGTTGGGGAGAAGTGCCCGTCTTGGCATTGGTACGTGCGCTTACCGCAGAGGGCCGCCAGCTATCAGAAACGGCAGTCAAGGCGCATTTAGAAGCCAAGATTGCACGCTTTAAATTGCCACGGCGAGTTGTTTTTAGAGAGGAATTGCCCAAAAATGCTTTGGGCAAGGTACAAAAGCCAATTCTCCAGCAACAACTGATGGCTTTGGATTCTTAGACAATGCGAAGTCAAACCGCACAAAGGACTTGATATGACTGAATTGATTTTGGGCTTGATTTTGTTTTTGGGTGCGCACTCTGTCCGCATCGTGGCCGATGACTGGCGAACTCAAAAAATGGAAGTCCTTGGTGAGAAAGCATTCAAAGGTGTTCACGCACTGATTTCCTTGCTTGGGCTTTACTTTTTGGTCGTGGGCTACGGCGAAGCTCGTCTGCAAACGGTGGTGCTGTGGAATCCGCCCACAGCCACTCGGCACATTAGTTTGCTCTTAATGTTGTTTTCCAGCATTTTGATGGTGGCGGCCTACATTCCTCGCAATCATCTCAAAATTCGCATGGGGCATCCGATGGTGTTGTCCGTTAAGGTGTGGGCCTTGTCTCACTTGCTGGCCAACGGTAATTTGGCCGATATGCTTCTGTTCGGTGGTTTTTTAATTTGGGCAGTTTTGAATTTCAAGTCTGCCCGTGCACGTGATCGGGTGCAAGTTCAAAGCCCTGATTCGAATTTAGAATTGAACGCGGGTGAGAGCTCGGCTTTGCTGCCTGATGACGCACCTGCCAAGCCCAATTTGCTTGCAACTCTCATCACCTTGTTTGGTGGCATGGCTTTGTGGGCTGTCATCACGTTTGTATTGCACGCCAAATTAGTGGGTGTTGCACCCTTGGCTTAAGCCAGAGATTGTCAATTTGCATGCAAAGCTTAAAATACCAACATGAGCACAATCGACGCACCTCCTTCAGAATCAACTGGCTCTTGGTTTGATGGTTTTGAGAAAAGACAGTTCAATGTGAACGGTGTTGTGGTGTGCTCGCGCCTATCTGCCAATTGGTTAAATCAAATGGACAAGCCCGTATTGGTCTTGTTGCACGGTTTTCCGCAAACACATGTCATGTGGCACCGTGTGGCGCAAGCCCTCAAAGATGACTATCGATTGGTCTTGCCTGATTTGCGTGGCTATGGCGACTCGTCGCATGTGCCAGGCTTGCCCGACCACAGCAACTACAGCAAACGCGCCATGGCGCAAGATGTGGTGGGCTTGCTTGATCAACTCAATGTGGACACTTTCTTTTTGTGCGGCCACGACAGGGGTGGGCGTGTTGCGCACCGCCTTGCGCTTGATTTTCCTTCGCGAGTCTTGAAATTGTGCGTGCTTGACATAGCACCCACACTCGACATGTACAACCGAACCGACATGGATTTTGCACGGGCCTACTATCACTGGTTTCACCTCATTCAACCCAGCCCTTTGCCCGAGAAAATGATTGCTGGCAATGTGTTGCACTATTTGCATGCCAAGCTAGGTGGCTGGGGCTCGCACGGTACTTCTTTCATTGAGCCTCAGGCCATGGCTGAGTACGAGCGCAGCATGAACTTGCAGCCCGATCAGCCTGGCGATTTAATGCCGGCTGTTCACACGGCTTGTGAAGATTACCGAGCCAGTGCCGGCATCGATTTGCTGCACGATAAAGCCAGCCGCGCACAAGAACAAAAAATCATGTGCGATACCTTGGTCCTCTGGGGAGACCGCGGCGTGGTGCACAAAATGTTTGCACCCATTCGGCTGTGGCAGGCGCAATGCGCGGGTGAAGTGTCAGGCCATGTTGTGCCTTCAGGTCACTTCATTCCAGAAGAACTGCCAGACCTCACCGTCGAAAGCCTGCGTGCTTTCATGGTTTAAACCATGTGCCTTAGGTGGAACCACAACACTTTTTGTATTTCTTACCGCTACCGCAACTGCAAACATCGTTGCGCCCGGGCGTCGCCTCTTTGATCACCTGTACAACGCGGGGTCCTATGCTGCGCCAAATTTCTCGCAAATCGTAGACCGCCCACAGGGCTTCGCCATACACGTTGAGGCGAGACTCACTGACACTTAAAGGGCCGTCTTCACTCAGGGCAGACAGTGTCGGCTCGTCTGTGTCATCTTCTGTCAGTGCCACGATGGCTTCTAGTGCGGTGTCGTGCCACTGCGCAGATTCTTTGTCTTTTGGTGCGGTCCATTCGTCTGGCCAGTTTTCAACAACGAACATGAAGCCCAAAGCCCAGACCTGCGCAAAGGCTGGAATTTCTTCGCTTGCAATTGCTGCACGCTCTTCGGACGACAGGCTGGCAATGGCGCCGCGCACGTCCATTACCTCAGGCGCGTAGGCGCTGTCTTCGTCGAGGGCTTTGATTTCGGTGTCTAAAGATTGTTTGACTTCATCGAAGCGCTGTTGCCACAAACTTAAGAATTTAACTTTCTGGGCTTCATCTGAAAAGCCTGCGCTGCCTTCATCGTCTTCAAGCCCCAACAAAACGGGCAACCATTCTGCTTCTGGCATAGCACGGCGGCAACAAATGAGCGCCACCATAAAGCCTTCGCAAAACTCCCACTGCGGTGTTTCTTCGTAGCGCGTTCGCAGGTCATCCAAGATATCGTCTAGGGCGTCAAAGTCTTCGGGTTGCAGGCTGGTCATGATGTGTTCCAGTGTTTAAAGGGCAGGTATCTCGGAAGGATTCAACATAACGCCCGATTGAAACAAACGTTTTTTCATACAAAGAATAGCGTTGTCTTTGCTGAGCAAGGGCACCGCATGGGCCACCGCCAAGTCAATAAATTTTTGATCGTCAGGGTCTTTGCAAGTGCAGGCCGCTTTGGCCGCAGGTTCTGCTGCCAATAGGTATTCGTCAAAGCGGCTCAAAATATCGTGCGCTTGAATGTTGGACTTGGTCATGCGCTTAACAAGGTGCGGATACGCCAACACCCGCTCTAACTCGTCGCGCATACTGGCGGTTGCCAAATGAGAAATAGCGCCGCTTTGCAGCGCAGCGCGCAAAGGGATGGTGGCGGGATCTTCAAACAGCCAAAGATCAAGCACGATGTTGGTGTCAATGACCCAAGCTTGCGCTACTTGAACCTCAGAGCTTGTCACGCACCGAACCCTTCATGAGGTCGAAGCGAAACATGCGGCATTCAATAGGCCCGTTCCACATGGGCACACGGCGCGATTCTTTAAGACGCATTTTGGTAGGCAGCTTGAGATCAGGTGTGAGCATCCAAGCGGTCCAGCCGTTGTAATTCTTTTTCCAATGCGAGGCCAGTTGCGAGAAGAACTCGCCGCCGTCGTCGCCTTCGGCCACTTCGCGTGCTCGGCTTAAGTCAACGCTATCACGCGTCCGGCCAAAGCCAGGGTCTTCACGGTTTCTGTCTCTGCTAGACACGCCCGCCACACCCGCTGCTGCAATGCGTTCGCCATAAGGCGGGTTGAGCAACATGAGTCCGGGTGTTTCGCAAGGTGGCATGCGCTGCAGCGCGTCGCCACCACGGGCTTGCACCACTTGACCCACACCTGCACGCTCTGCATTGCGTTGCGTGAAATCGACCATGCGGAAAGCCACATCAGAGGCGTGAATTTCAGTGGTGGGCTCATGCTCTTGTGCGCGCGCATCTTCTTGAAGAGCCTGCCATACGTGCGGCTGAAAGGGCAATAACTTTTCAAAACCAAAACGTCGCAGAATACCGGGCGCAATGCCACACGCAATTTGCGCAGCTTCAATGGCAATGGTACCGCTACCGCAACACGGATCGTATAGAGGCGTGTGTGCATCCCAGCCGCTGGCGGCCAGCATGGCGGCTGCCAAGGTTTCTTTCAGGGGCGCATCGCCTTTGTCTTCGCGCCAGCCGCGTTTGAACAAGGGCTCGCCAGACGTGTCCATGTAAAGTGTGCAGCTGTCGGTGGTGAGGTGCACGTAAATGCGCACGTCGGGCCACTGGGTGTTCACATCGGGACGTTCACCCCGTTTGTCGCGAAATCTGTCGGCCACAGCATCTTTGATTTTGAGAGCCGCAAAGTTAAGGCTGGTGAGTGGGCTGTGTTGCGCTGTAATTTCAATCTTGAAAGTTTGCTTGGTGGTGAACCAAATTTCCCACGCCACAGCAAATGCGGCGTCGTACAAATCTTTTTCATTGCGGTAAAAAGTTTGCGACAGCTGAATGAGCACACGCTGTGTGAGTCGGCTGTGTAAGTTGAGGCGCAATGCATCGCGCCATGAGGCGTTGGCCATCACGCCACCGCGGCCCGTGAGCAAATCATTGCCTGTGAGCCCTGTGAGTTGATGGATCTCGTCGGCCAGCAAGCCTTCAACGCCGGCGGCGCAAGGCATAAAGAGTTGAAGCGAATTCACAGAGTTTTACGCAAGTTAGCGGGCGCAATTTTGAGCGCCTCGCGGTATTTGGCCACGGTGCGCCGAGCGCAATCGATGCCTTGTTCTTTGAGCATTTCAGACAGTTGGTTGTCTGACAGGGGTTTGTTGGGGTTTTCGGCCGCCACCAATTGTTTGATGAGGGCGCGCACCGCGGTGCTTGAAGCTGCGCTGCCGCTGTCGGTGCCAAGGCCTGAACCAAAGAAAAACTTCAGCTCAAAGGTGCCCATGGGCGTGGTCATGTACTTGGCTGTGGTGACTCGGCTGATGGTGGACTCGTGCAGGCCCAACTCATCTGCAATTTCACGCAGCACCAAGGGCCGCATGGCCAGTTCGCCATGAATGAAGAAGTTGCGCTGGCGCTCCACAATGGCAGTGGACACTCGCAAAATGGTGTCAAAGCGCTGCTGAATATTTTTAATGAACCAACGCGCTTCTTGCAGACGCTGTTGCAAGCCCAAATGGCCTTCGCCTTTGCCGCCGCGCAATGCGTTGGCATAAATATCGTGAACGCGCAATTTGGGCATCACATCAGGATTGAGTTGAACTCTAAAGTGCGGCTCGCCGCCTTTGCGTGTGCCAATGACCAACACATCGGGCACGATGACATGTTGTTCTGCATTGGCAAAGGGTCGGCCTGGTTTGGGCTCTAAGCGCGTGATGAAGGTCAGGGCCAGTTTGACGAGGGCTTCGTCTTCGCCGCACTGAACTGCCAAGCGTTTGTAATCGCGTTTGGCCAATAACTCCAAAGGAAGTGCGCAAATTTTCAAAGCAACTGGCGCCACTTCGTTATCAGGCTCGTCCTTCATGATGGCTTTGAGTTGGATGCGCATGCACTCACCCAAATCGCGAGCACCTATGCCCACAGGCTCGAGCGATTGCAGCAAGCTTAATGCCATTGTGAAGCGGTGCACCAGTTCTTCAAGTTGTTCGATGTCGTCGGTGCCGGCCAAGCCTTGCGCCAAGGACTCTAGGCTGTCTTCTAAATAGCCGTCATCGTTCAATGACTCAATTAAAAAGCGCAGGGCTGCACGGTCAATTTCAGACAAGCGCATCGACAAAGCTTGTCGGTGCAAATAGTCTGTGAGAGAACCTAAGCCGCGAGCCAACTCAATGGCGTCAGCACCCTCAGAGTCGTTGTTGGTGTTGTTTTTGCGAGCGCCGGCATCGGTGCCCCACTCGCTGTCGTCGGGCGCCATGTCGACGCTGCCGTCACCATCCCAACTGTCAGCTACATCGGTCACTGCTTCGTCGCTGGTGACCGATGCGGTGGACTCGCCTGCGGCATCGCGCGAGTCGGAGCCTGCGTCGCTGGCGGCTTCTGACACACGGTCGCCCAAGCTCACGCGTGCATCGGCTTCGGGCAAACCGAAATCTTCTTGCGGTGCTTCGTCGGTATTGCGTTCAAGGAAAGGATTTTCGTCGAGCATTTGCTCAACTTCTTGACTGAGCTCTAGGGTGGAGAGTTGAAGCAGCCGAATGGATTGTTGCAACTGTGGCGTGAGCGCCAAGTGCTGGGACATCCGAAGTGAAAGGCTTTGCTTCATGGTCCCTCCATCACATTCGGAAGTGTTCGCCGAGGTACACACGGCGTACGTCGGCGTTGTTGACGATGTCTTGCGGGGTGCCTTGCGCCAACACGCGCCCCTCGCTGATGATGTAGGCGTGGTCGCAAATGCCCAATGTTTCGCGCACGTTGTGATCGGTGATCAGTACGCCAATGCCGCGCTCTTTCAAGAAGGCAATGATGCGTTGAATTTCAATGACGGCAATGGGATCAATACCCGCAAAAGGCTCGTCTAGCAAAATAAAGCGAGGGTCTGTGGCCAAGGCGCGTGCAATTTCGACACGCCTGCGTTCGCCGCCCGACAGCGCCAATGAAGGCGAGTCGTGCAAATGGTCAACACGCAAATCTTTTAGGAGCGCTTGCAAGCGAGCGCTGATTTCTGCATTGTTTAAAGGCTTGCCATCTTCATTCAGTTGCAACTCCAACACAGCGCGCACATTTTCTGCCACGGTGAGTTTTCTGAAAATGGAAGCTTCTTGTGGCAAATAGGAGAGCCCCATGCGAGCGCGGCGGTGAATCGGCATGCGTGTGACGTCTTCACCATCCATCAGAATTTGCCCGCCATCGGTGCGCACCAAACCGACAATCATGTAGAAGGAGGTGGTTTTGCCGGCCCCATTGGGCCCTAACAAACCCACGACTTCACCTTTTTCAACTTTGACCGATACGTCAAAAACCACTTGGCGGCTACCGTAAGACTTTTGCAAATGGCGCGCTTCAAGGTGGCTGATGGCGGTGTGGGCGCTCATGGCTTGTCTGCACCGGTGCGTGAGCTCGGTTTCAAAACAGGCCCAGCAACGGGCGGGGTTAATTCATTGGTTTTAGGACGTGGTGTGATGGTGGCCTTGACGCGTTGGCTACCAGAAGTGTTGCCTGGCAGGCCGGTTTTGCCATCGACCGAGAAAACTTCGGTGGTGTTGTTGACCAAAATTTGTTGGCCTTGAATGCGGTCGGCCACCACTTGGCCGCGCAGCAAGCGCAGTTCAGCGCGTTGGGTGAGTGTCAGGGTATCGGCCTGGCTGTTGTAAACAACCGCTTCTGCTTCTCCCTCTGTGAATTCGTCGAAACCTTCACGCTTTTGGCGAAAGAAAACACGCTCGCCCGGTTCGGCCGACAAAGTGGCCACTTGGTTGCCTTGGTTGTCTTTTTTAACCTCCATGCGAGCTGCTTTCATAACCAAGGTGCCCTTGGTCATGAGAACTTTGCCGGTGAAGGTGGTGAGTTGTTTTTGGTCGTCGTGCTTGAGCGAATCGGCCTCAACGTTCATGGGTTTGTCTTTGTCCGCTTTTTCGGCGAAAGCACTCTGAGCCGCAATGGCGGCTAGGGTGAAGAGCAATGTGATGAACTTGAGTTTCATAAAGGCGCGAATCTTGCTTGATTGTAGGTGTTCAGAGGGGATGCACACTTGTTTGGAAGAAAAATCACAAAAAAAAGCCCACCGAAGTGGGCTGATGCGCAACACCCGCTTTGAATCAGGCGCGGCCTTGTCGAACTAGGGCCAACAAAGAGTCTGTGACTTGAAGTGCACGGTCCATGCTGCCGGCCAATGTGCCATCGATGTAGTACTTGCCTGCGACTCCCAATGATGGAACACCTTCAATCTTGAAATCATTTTGCAATTGAACGGCGCGCTTGAGTTTGCTGGCCACGCCAAATGATTTGGCTGTGTCTGCAAATTTATTTTTATCAACACCTTGCTTTTCGACCCACGCCAAAATGCTGGCATCGGTGTTCAATGCCAAACGTTCGACGTGAATGGCTTGGAACACTTTGCCATGTATTTTTTCTAACAAGCCCATGGCTTCTAAGGAGAAATACAAGCGTTGCTGGGGTGCGAAGTCTTCTCTGAAAGCGACGGGTACTCGGCGCACCACCACATCTTTGGGTGCATTTTTCACCCATTGTGCAAAAGCGGGTTCGAAGCCGTTGCAGTGAGAGCAGCTGTACCAAAAGAATTCAATCACTTCAATTTTGCCGGCTTCAGTTTCGGTTGGCACAGCGCGGTCCAACTTGGTGTAATCCTTGCCCGCGACAAACTTGGCGGGGCCTTGCGCGAAAGCTGTGTTGTTCAAACTTAAGCCGCCAAGGGCTGCAGCGGTGCTTAAGCTGGCTAAAGAAAATTCACGGCGTTTCATATCGTGCTCCTGATTAAAAAAGGGTTTGTTTAAGTTTAGCGTTGGACGCGAACCAAGGCGGCATCCATGCCATTGGCATCTAAACGTGCTTTGATTTTTTCTGCTTGATCTTTGTCATCAAAAGGGCCGCTTCTCACCCTAAAGATGGCGCGTCCGGCTTGCTCGCGTTCACTGACCTTGGATTCAATGCCCATCATGGACAATTTGGCTTTTTGGGCGTCTGCGTCAGCTGCAGATTTAAAGGCACCTGCTTGAACAAAATAGGTGAAAGGATCGTTGGTGGCTGGCGCTTTGTTTGCGGGCTGAGGTGTGGCCGCAGGGGGTGGTGCAGACGCGGCAGGCGCAGGCGCTGCAGGAGCAGATGCTGCTGGCGCTGCGTTCGGCTTTTGTTTCTTGGCCAAATCTGCCAAGGGATCGGCCGTCACTGCAGGTGCGGGTGCGCCGGCACCAGGATTGGGTACGCCTGCGGTGGCCGCAGCAGGATTGGCAGCCGTAGCGTCTGCCGGTACTTCTGGTGTGACGGGTTTGCTTTGTATCGCCCCGTTTGGATTCCAGTCTTTGTTTTTTTCCGCTTCAACCGCATCTTGATCGGCAGAACGAGATTGGTTCTTGTTGCTAAATGGCATGGGCACTTTGGTGACGTACATGGCGACACCGAGGGCAATGATGAGGCCAATGACCAAGCCTAGAACAAAGCCCAGCAAGGTGCCACCGCGTTGGCTTTGGATGTTGGAGTGGAACATGTTGTGAAGTGCTCTCAATTCATACTTAAATAAGTAGCGTCCGAATTACATCTGCTCAGGTGCGGACACACCCAATATTTTCAAGCCATTTTGCAAGACTTGTGCGCAGGCTGCAACCAAGGCCAAGCGCGCCAATTTGAGGGGTTCTTCTTCCACCAAAATGCGCTCTGCATCGTAGTAGCTGTGGTAGCTAGCGGCCAAGTCGCGCAAGTAAAACGTCACGTCGTGCGGCGCAAAGTCTTGCGCTGCGTCGGTCAGCATGGCAGGGTATTTGGCCAACAGCAACATGAGGGCCTGAGCTTTGGGGTTGTCTAAATTAGACAAATCGACTTTGGCCAAGCTGGCCACATCGCCGCCCCAAGTGCGCAAAATGGAGTGAATGCGTGCGTGGGCATATTGCACGTAATACACCGGGTTGTCGTTGTTTTTGGCCAAAGCCAAATCAATGTCGAACACATATTCGGTGTCGGGCTTGCGGCTGAGCAAAAAGAAGCGCACCGCATCTTTGCTGGTCCACTCAATGAGATCGCGCAGCGTCACATAACTGCCAGCGCGCTTAGAAATTTTCACTTCCACGCCGCCGCGCATCACGCGCACCATGGTGTGCAACACGTAGTCGGGGTAGCCCTCTGGAATGCCAGCGCCAGCGGCTTGCAAGCCAGCGCGCACGCGTGCAATGGTGCCGTGGTGATCGGTGCCTTGAATGTTGACAACCTTGGTAAAGCCGCGTTCCCATTTGGCAATGTGGTACGCCACATCGGGCACAAAGTAGGTGTAGGTGCCATCGCCTTTGCGCATGACGCGGTCTTTGTCGTCACCATAGTCGGTGGACTTGAGCCAGAGCGCGCCATCTTGCTCGTAGGTCTTGCCTGCTTCTTGAAGCTTCTTCACAGCAGAGTCAACGCGGCCACTGGTGTAGAGGCTTGACTCAAGGTAGTAGTTGTCAAACTTGACTTCGAAGGCTTTCAAGTCGAGGTCTTGCTCGTGGCGCAAATAGGCTACGGCAAATTCGCGCATGCCATTCAAATCGTTCAGGTCGCCACTTCCCGTGAATTCACGGTCGTCAGACTTGACGGTTTTCTTTGCCAAGAAATCTTGCGCAATGTCTAGGATGTAGTCGCCGTTGTAGGCCGCTGAGTTTTCGCCACTGGGCCACTCTGCATCACCCGGCTTGAAGCCGTGCGCGCGCAATTGGGTTGAAGTGGCTAAGGTGTTGATCTGCACGCCCGCGTCGTTGTAATAAAACTCGCGGTAAACGGACCAACCTTGCGTCGCAAACAAATTGCAAATGGCATCGCCCAATGCGGCTTGTCTGCCATGGCCCACATGCAGTGGCCCCGTTGGATTGGCGGACACAAACTCAACCAACACTTTTTCGTTGCGCTCAGCTTGCTTGCCAAAGCAGGAAGCAGCATGCAGAACTTCTGGGATGACCGCTTGTTTGGCACTGGGTTTGAGCTTGAGGTTTAAAAAGCCAGGCCCTGCAATGTCAATGCTCTCTACCCATTGGGTGAAAGCAGGCGTGGCCATGAGTGCGGTGCGCAGCGCTTCGCCCACTTGTCTGGGGTTTTGACCCAAGGGCTTGGCCAAGTGCATGGCAGCCGTGCAGGCCAGATCGCCATGGGCGGCTACCTTGGGCGACTCAAAAATGGCTTTGGCACCGGCACCAGAATGCAGGCGTTCGAGTTCGGCGGCAAGGGCCGACAGTAATTCTTGTTTGGCTAAGAGCATGCCCCGATTTTACGGGGCGCTTTGCCAAGTTGCGGGCAAGCTGTAGTGATGCTTTAAAAAGTCGATCCAAAGGCGCAAACGCAGGGGTAAGTGCTTTCTTTGAGGAAAAACACCGTAAATGCCGTTGGGCGGGGCCGCAAACTCGGCCAACACCTCGACCAGTTGACCCGATCGGATGTCATTTTCTACCTCCCAAGTGCTGCGCCAAGCGATGCCCATGCTCGCCAGACACCAGCCGTGCAAAACTTGGCCGTCGGAGCAATCTAGGGGGCCGTGCGGTCGCAGGTAGGTGACTTCGGGGCCTTCAGCCAGGTCTGAGGGTGGCGCCTTGAAGGCCCATCCGCGCGTTTGGGAGGCATCGCTGGAAAGCGTGAGACAGCTGTGTTGGAGCAAATCGGATGGGATTTTGGGGCTACTGTGTTTGGCCAAATAGGCGGGGGTGGCCACACACATGCGCCGGTTGTCGGCCAATCGCACGCTGACCAAAGATGAATCGGGCAAGTCGCCAACGCGCACCGCAAAGTCGAAACCTTCTCCAGCCAAGTCAATCACCCGATCACTTAGGTTGAGCGAAATTTTGACATCTGGATTTTGCGCATGAAACAAAGGGGCGAGGGGCGCCACATGTCTGCGCCCAAAACCCGCAGGTGCGGTAATGCGCAAATGACCGCTGGCTTTCAAGCCACCGGCCGAAACACTGTCTTCCGCATTTGCTACATCGCTTAGAAGACGTTGACAATTTTCTAAAAACGCACTGCCTTCATGCGTCAAGCTGATGCGTCTGGTGGTTCGCAACAAGAGTTTCACACCCAAGTGTGATTCCAAAGCATCGAGCCGTCTGCCAATGATGGCGGGAGCCACGCCTTCTGCACGCGCCGCTGCACTCAAGCTGCCACGGGTGGCAACCGATACAAATGATTCAAAAACTTTGAGCTTGTCCATGGTTTAAGGGCTCGCCTGTTTGCGGTTTAAGCCGCCTCATTGGGATGGCTCAGTTTTTGAATTTCTTCTGAGTTGTAGCCTAGGCTGTTCAATAAACTTTCGTTGTGCTGACCTAAACGGGGCGCTGAATGGCGAACCTTCAAGCGAGTTTGGTTCAGGCTAAGTGGCAGCAGCACAGTTTGGATTTCACGACCATCGTTCAGCTCGTCAGGCGCCAGCCCACCCGTGGCTTTTAGGTGCGGGTCGTCGAGCAAATCATGGGGCGCTGTGATGGGTGCATACGGCAATGAATTTTTCTCAAACACATCGCTTAAATGGGCCGCTGAAAAAACTTGAAGTCGTTCGCGCAGTATGGGTATGAGCCAATCGCGCGCCCTGACGCGGTCGTTGTTGCTCAGCAGGCTTGGGTCATTGAGCAGATCTGGGTAATTGAACGCATCGCAAAATAATTTCCAAGCGGTGTCACTCACAACCGCTAAAAATATTTGTTCGCCATCCTTCACCACAAACACGTCGTAGACAGCCCACGCAGATATTCTCTCGGGCATGGGCGCTGCCGCTTGGCCAGTGACTTGGTATTGCATCATGTGCTGCGCCACCAAAAACACATTGTTTTCAAACAAGGCGCTTTGAACTTCTTGCCCTTCGCCTGTTTGAGCGCGTTGCGCCAATGCGGCCATGGCACCCATGGCACCAAACATACCGCCCATGATGTCGTTCACACTGGTGCCAGCCCGCAGTGGATCGCCGCGTCGGCCCGTCATGTAGGCCAAGCCGCCCATCATTTGCACCACCTCGTCAAGGGCGGTGCGGTGCTCGTAGGGCCCCGGCAAAAAACCCTTCAGTGAAACGTAGATGAGCCGTGGATTGAGTTTCTTCAAGCTCTCGTAATCCAAGCCCAGTTTTTTCATGGTGCCCGGTTTGAAGTTTTCACAGACGATGTCTGCGGTGGCGATCAAACGCAATGCCGCTTCTTTGCCTTCGGGGCTTTTCAAATCTAGGGCAAGGCTTTTTTTATTCCGATTGAACATGGGAAAAAAGCCAGCACCCGAGCCCAACAATTTGCGGGTGTTGTCGCCCTCATGGCCGTGCCCGATGGGCTCCACTTTGATCACTTCTGCGCCCAAATCTGCCAGCACCATGCCGCAGGTGGGGCCCATCACCATGTGGGTGAATTCGACCACCCGGATGCTTTCATAGGGCAGGCCATCGGGCGTGCCAACTTCACGGGTCAATACACGGTCTGCTGTCATGTTGGTTTTGAGGTGTGGCAAGACTATTTTTTAAGGCTGAACAATATTTTCACTAATTTTGTCGCGTTTGGCTTCGATCTTTGCATAAAAGTCACAAGTCAAAGGATATTTCCCTAATTTGTGAATCCTGAAACATCGAATAAAGTGGGTTAATCCAAGGCGGGAGTGTTCTTTTGCTGCCTGCAAGCTGTTGAGTTCAGCTGAGACCTGTTTTGTTTTTTTATTTGAGGCTTTTTATGACCGATCGCATTGCCATTCACGGACTTCACGTGGCTACACCGCTTTATCGCTTTATTGAGGACCAAGTCTTGCCTGCTGTGGGTGTCAAAAGCAATGCCTTTTGGTCAGGCTTTGATGGCATCGTGAAAGACTTGGCGCCTGTGAACTTGGCCTTGTTGGCCGAGCGCGATCGCATTCAATTGGACATGGACAAGTGGCACACCGCCCACCCCGGCCCTCTGACTGATGCCAAAGCCATGAAGGCCTATCGCCAACATTTGTCGTCGATTGGCTACTTGGTGCCCGAGCCCAAAAGCCCCAAAGCCAACACCCAAAATGTTGATGCCGAGTTGGCGGTATTGGCAGGTCCCCAGTTGGTGGTGCCTATTTTGAATGCACGCTATGCCCTGAACGCTGCCAACGCTCGTTGGGGTTCTTTGTATGACGCGCTGTATGGCACCGATGCATTGAGTGAAGCCAACGGTTGTGAAAAAGGCACGGGCTACAACCCCAAGCGCGGCGCCAAAGTGATTGAGTACTGCCGCTATGTGCTTGACCGCTGCGCACCTCTGAAGAAAGGCTCGCACATTGACAGCACGGGCTACAGTGTGAAGGGCGGCAAGTTGGTGGTCAGCTTGAAATCAGGCACCACCACTTTGGCCGATGCCAAACAATTTGTCGGCTTCCAAGGTGATGCCAAGGCGCCCACTTCCTTGCTGTTCATGCACAACGGTTTGCACCTTGATTTAGAAATTAACAAATCACACCCCATTGGCAAAACAGACCCTGCGGGTGTGTCCGATTTGGTGGCTGAAGCTGCACTTTCTACCATCTTAGATTTGGAAGACTCAGTGGCCGCTGTCGATGCCGAAGACAAAGTTTTGGCATACAGCAACTGGCTTGGCATTTTGCAGGGCACTTTGTCAGAAGACGTGCAAAAGGGCGGCAAAACCTTCAAGCGCACACTGAACCCAGACCGCGTTTACAACAAGCCCAGCGGCAAAGGCCACGAAGTCTTGCATGGCCGCTCTTTGTTGTTCGTGCGCAATGTGGGTCACCTCATGACCAACCCTGCCATTTTGTACAACGCAGCTGATGGCACACAAAAAGAAATTCCAGAAGGCATTCTGGACGCCATGATCACCACCACGTGTGCCATGGCCGACTTGCAGAAAAAGAAGGGTGCTGATTTTCGCAACAGCCGCACTGGCAGCGTCTACATCGTGAAGCCCAAAATGCATGGCCCCAAAGAAGTGGGCTTTGCAGACACCTTGTTTGGCCGCGTCGAAAAAGTTTTGGGCTTGAAGCCCTCCACTGTGAAGCTGGGCATCATGGACGAAGAGCGCCGCACCAGCGCCAATTTGGCCGCGTGCATTGCAGCTGCTAAATCGCGTGTGGCTTTCATCAACACAGGCTTCTTAGACCGCACAGGTGACGAAATGCACACTTGCATGTTGGCAGGCCCCGTCATGCGCAAAGGCGATATCAAGGGCAGTACTTGGCTGGGTGCCTACGAGAGAAGCAACGTGGCTGTGGGCTTGCAAGCTGGCTTGCGTGGCCGCGCACAAATTGGCAAGGGCATGTGGGCCATGCCCGATTTGATGGCCGACATGTTGAAGCAAAAAATCGCTCACCCCAATGCCGGCGCCAACACGGCTTGGGTGCCAAGCCCCACGGCCGCTACTTTGCACGCCATGCACTATCACCAAGTGAATGTGTCCGCATTGCAAAAGCAAATGGAAAAAACCATTGGCAAACACAGTGCTAAAGCCATGCGCGAAGAAACGCTCAGCAAATTGCTGCAGTTTCCAGTGGTCACCCCTGGACAGGCAGCAGAGTGGACTGCGAAAGACAAACAAGACGAACTAGACAACAACGCCCAAGGCATTTTGGGTTATGTGGTGCGATGGGTTGATCAAGGTGTCGGTTGCTCTAAGGTGCCTGACATTCATGGCGTGGGCCTGATGGAAGATCGCGCTACTTTGCGCATCAGCAGCCAACACATTGCCAATTGGATGGCGCATGGCGTGGTGACACATGCACAAGTGAAAGCCACCATGGAGCGCATGGCCGCGGTGGTGGATCAGCAAAATGCAGGTGATGCGTCCTACCAAAAGATGGCGGGCAACTTTAAAACTTCCAAAGCGTATCAAGCTGCTTGCGACTTGGTCTTCAAAGGCAAAGAGCAACCCAGTGGTTATACCGAGCCTTTGTTGCACGCTTGGCGTTTGAAGGT
>Ga0209651_1000114_pt1 | contig 28085 bp, 27 predicted proteins | sample LauGreFBDMM110SN_2_FD_188216 | JGI IMG/M metagenome (GOLD analysis project Ga0209651, IMG submission 188216) | Freshwater lake microbial communities from Lake Michigan, USA - Fa13.BD.MM110.SN (SPAdes) (version 2) | ecosystem: Environmental > Aquatic > Freshwater > Lake | place: Lake Michigan... | reverse complement strand
GAAGGAATGCTTGCAAGCGGAACGCTGACATCGATAGATGATGAGATGGAACATACAACGATTGCAAAAATTGCTTTAGCCGAAGCAGATATTGCTCAAACTCGAATTAGATTCATTACAAATTCGGTGATGGATGTCATGACAAAGCTCACCGATCGCGCTTATGACCTGGTTATTTTTAGACATAACCCGGAAGATTTGAGTTTTGCCATCTCTGAAGCTCATAGAATCTTGCGTAGTGGTGGAGTCTTCGTCATTGACAATTTTTATGGTGGCGGCAAGGTTCCAGACCCAGCCCAGCGCGATCCGAAGACCATTGCTCTGCGTGAGGCAGGAAAAGCGGTAAAGGCCGATACTGATTCGTGGGTGACATCACTGATTCCAATCGGTGATGGATTGTTGCTTGCAACGAAGTTGTAGCAGAATTCACCTATTAAGTTTCATCCCGTGAGTTTCATCCTGTGAGGTTATTTCAGTGAGCGATTTCGATAGCAAACCTTGGTGGGAAGCACCTGCTCCAAAGGGCTTGAATAGATCAATCTCCCTTAAATCTGCCATCGTGCTTGCACTTGGTGTGGGGCTGATTGCCGGCACATTTACAGCTTCCTCTACCGGTTCACTCTTTGGTCGCTCTGTAAATCTTGTTAAATCTTCATCGACTATCGAGCGCCCTGTCGGATCTGTTGCAGAAATCGCTCAGCGCGTTCTCCCATCGGTGGTCTCCATTGAAGCAAAATCAAAAAATGGTGGCGCGACTGGTTCTGGGTTTGTTATAGACAGTACTGGCTACATCCTGACAAATAACCATGTAATTACTGGATCGGTTGAAAGTGGTGGAGATATCTCAGTCAGACTCAATGATGGGTCTGAGTACTCAGCAAAAGTAGTTGGCCGAGATAGTTCATATGACCTGGCAGTACTTAAAATTTCTGGAGCAACTCTTAAAGCGTTGCAATTTGGAGATAGCGATAAAGTTGCGGTGGGGGATTCAGTAATTGCAATTGGCTCACCATTGGGACTGACTGGCACAGTAACTCTCGGCATTATTAGCGCCAAGGATCGCGCAGTAACTGCCGGAGAATCGCAAGAAGATAATTCATTTATCAATGCGCTACAAACTGATGCAGCAATTAATCCTGGAAATTCAGGTGGACCACTTGTGGATGCGACAGGCTCCGTAATTGGTGTTAATTCTGCAATTGCCTCCCTTGGATTTTCAGCAAGCTCTCAAACCGGGTCTATCGGTCTTGGATTTGCAATCCCTATTAATCAAGCACGCAAGACTGCTGAGCAGTTAATTAAGAATGGCAAGGCGACGTATCCTGTTATTGGAGTTTCGGTCGACATGAATTACAGGGGTGAGGGTGCACTCATTGCAAAGACCGGCGTTGCAATAGTAAAAGGTGGAGCCGCAGAAAAGGCTGGGCTTGAGGCTGGAGATATCATCATTGAATTTGGTGGACGCGCTATTGGGTCAGCCGAAGAGTTAATTGTTGCAATTCGTGCGCAAAACGTAGGCGATAAGGTGGAAGTTATTTATAAGCGTGAATCTGAGAGCAAGAGCGCCACACTGGTTCTGACTGCATCAGAGTAAAGAGATAGGCTCTCCACATTATGTTCTTCGATTTTGGTGCTGGTGAAGTAATCGGGCTCGCTCTCCTTGCGATGATTCTTTTGGGTCCGGACAAGTTGCCACAGTTCGCTGTGGATGCGGCCAGGATGGTCAAGAAGATAAGAAACTTCGCAGCTACAGCCACAAATGAACTCAAAGAGAATTTAGGGCCAGGTTTTGAAGATTTACAGCCTTCTGATTTACATCCGAAAACATTTATTAAAAAGCAGTTAGCAACTGCCCTCGATGAGGATGACTCGCCAAAGAAGTTAAAAGCAAAAGCACAGATCGACCCAGATCTGCTATGAGCACGTTAGAACTTATTCATGCAGCACTTGCCACCGTGCAAGATCCTGAACTCCACCGCGCTCTGCCTGAACTAGGCATGGTTAAATCTGTTGCGCACAATGGAGAAAAGGCCGAATTAGAGATTCTGCTAACTATCACCGGATGCCCCATGAAGGATCGCTTAACCGCCGATATTGAGAAGGCTGTGCTAGCAGTCGATGGTGTCTCTGAAGTCTCCATCACTTTTGGTGTTATGGATGAAGAGCAGCGCGCAAATATCAAGAAGCTACTTCGTAATGGCCGTGAAAGTTTTATCTCATTCGCGCAAGCAGATTCATTAACTCGCGTGATTGGTGTGGCATCTGGAAAAGGTGGGGTTGGAAAGTCATCACTGACGGCAAACCTGGCAGTCGCATCTGCCCAGAGAGGGCTACGTGTCGGCATTCTCGATGCCGATGTCTACGGCCATTCAATTCCGCGCCTCATGGGGCTGATAGGCCAGCGCCCCACAGCAATCGATCAAATGTTTATTCCACTTGAATCCTTCGGTGTGAAGACTGTATCTATGGAGATGTTTAAACCTGAACGTTCCGATGCCATTGCTTATCGCGGACCTCTCCTACATCGCGTTCTTGAACAGCTCTTATCAGATGCCTATTGGGGAGATCTTGATCTGCTCTTTATCGATCTTCCACCTGGAACTGGCGATCTTGCAATATCACTAGGGCAATTAGTTCCCACTTCGGAGATTGTTGTTGTAACAACTCCACAAATTGCTGCAGCCGAAGTTGCCGAACGAGCAGGCCGAATTGCTCATCAGATTCATCAACGAGTTATCGGTGTGATTGAAAATATGTCAGCCTATCCGTGTGCCAAGTGCGGTGAACTGACATCACTCTTCGGTGAAGGCGGGGGAGAAGAAACTTCTAAACGGCTATCGCAATTGGTCGGATCAGATGTTCCACTGCTGGGCAAAGTTCCATTTAGCCCGGAACTTCGCGAGGGTGGAGATGGTGGAAGTCCGGTAGTTATTTCTGCCCCCGAAAGCCCAAGTGCTCAAGTTATCAATGAAATTATTGGCAAACTGATAGTTCGAGAGAAATCTTTACTTGGCGTCAGACTCGGGCTTGCGTAGCTCTTCCACAATCTCTTTAGCAAGATCACCCAGTTCATTGCGCAAATAATCTCGTGTGGCAACATCACCTAGTGCAATTCGCAGGCTGGCAAGTTCACGGGTTAGATATTCGGTATCGGCAATACTACGAGCATTTTGCGCACGATCTTCATTAAGTGAGATGCGATCCCTATCTGCCTGTCGGTTTTGTGCAAGAAGAATGAGCGGAGCAGCATAAGAAGCCTGCAAAGAGAGAATAAGAGTAAGAAAAATAAATGGGAAATCATCAAATCTCAAATCGAGGGGTGCAAGTGCATTCCAGATAACCCAACTAAGAACAAAGACTGTCATGTATACCAGGAAGCGTGCGGTTCCCAGGAAGCGAGCAAACTTCTCCGATAGGCGACCGAATGCTTCTGGATCGTAATTGGCGCGAAGTGATCGACGAGTCTCGCGAGGGGTATCTAAACCATTATTACGTGCCATCATCAGAGCTCCTTCGGTAAATCGTGTGAATCGTCGAAACTTGTATCGATACTTTCAAGGGCTGCAGTTGTTGTGGCTGAATCTCGGTGGTCATGTCGCCAGTTTTCAGGCAGCAAGTGGTCAAGGACGTCATCGACGGTTACTGCGCCAAGCAGACGATCATTTGCATCGATAACCGGCAGTGAGAGCAAGTTATAACTAGCCAAGTATGAGGAAACGGCATGCAAAGAGGCATCGGGATTTACGCCCTGGGTATTGGTATCAACGATTGACCCCAATAGCGTTGAAGGTGGCTCACGCAGCAAGCGTTGATAGTGAACCATTCCGATGAATCTGCCGGTAGGAGTTTCTAGTGGTTGGCGTGCGATAAATACTTGTGATGCCAGCGCAGGTGAGATTTCACTCTGACGCACCGCAGCGAGTGCATCAGCAACTGTGTAGTCAGCTGACATCACGATTGGCTCTGTTGTCATCATTCCGCCCGCTGAATAATCTTCATATGTCATCAAACGCAACACATCTTCAGCATCTTCAGGGTCCATCAAGTTAATCAACTCTTGTGCACGTTCTTCACCGATTTCGCGCAACAAGTCCGCGGCATCATCAGGATCCATCTCCTCCAGTACATCGGCAGCGCGTTCGCCTTCGAGTTCTGCCAGCAAAGCCACCCGCTCTGCTTCATCCATCTCTTCTAATACATCAGCAAGACGTTCGTCATTAAGTGCCCGCGCAACTTCAACGCGACGTTTAGGCGCCAAATCTTGTATTACCGCAGCTAGATCCGCCGCTCGAAGATTGCTTAGCGTTGAAAGTAAATTTGCAACGCCTTGATTTGATTCGTGTTGGGCAAAGCCGGTGACGTCTTCCCACGCAAGGGTTGATGTTGCTCCTTTGCGGCGGAATCCGTGACCTTTGCGCATAATGTGAACTCGAGTAATGAGCCAGTCACCAGTGCGGTTCTGTTCCATCGCCATATCTTCCACAAGTACAGCTTCGTTATCTTCAACGACTGTGATGGTGCGGTCGAGCAAATCACCCAAGACAAGTAATTCACCGGTGCGAGTATCAAAGCGACGCATATTAAGAAGGCCGGTGATAACAACAGCGCCTGATTCGATTGATGTGACACGAGTGATTGGGACAAATACCCGACGGCGTAGTGGCACTTCAACTACTAATCCCAATACGCGTGGTGATTGGTTATTAGAACGCAGGGTCGCCACAGCATCGCGCACCTTGCCGACTGGATCACCGTTAGGGTCAAAAACTGCAGTTCCGGCTAAGCGGGCGAGAAATATTCGATTGATGTTATTTCCGCTCATGGGATAAGAGTAACGGGTGACCTATCGGCTAGGTTTGCGCAATGAACTCATCTGGGAAATCATCGGCCGGAACAGGTATCGATAACCACACTCAGATGCCTGCACGCCCCGACCTTATTCGCCTCATTATCGGAGTATTTGGAGTCGGCTCCTCAGGACCCCTGATTGCAATGAGTGTGATGCCGGTGCCTACATTGATTTTCTGGCGAAATTTTGGAGGCGCACTACTTACTCTGCCATTTGCGCTAAGACATAAAGTCACTCGCACAGGTGTTCAATTAGCTGCACTTGCAGGAGTGTTGCTCGCTCTGCACTTTGTAGGATTCTTTTTATCAATGCGTATGACAAGTGTTGCAGCAGGTACATCCCTTGCTGCAACACAACCTATCTACGCCGCCTTCTTTGTGAAACTCACAGGGGGCCACATTCCAGGTAAAGCATGGGTTGGAATGTTTATTAGTTTTCTCGGCGTACTTCTTGTAACAGGCGTTGACTTACAACTGGATAAAAAATCATTCTTAGGAGATTTAGCAGCGTTGATAGCCGGTGCACTAGCTGCTGCCTATATGTTGGTAGGTTCGCGCGCACAACAGCAAATGGAGACAACGTCGTACACAACTATTTGTTATTTCGTATGTTCAATTACCGCACTACCTATGGCCCTACTTTTGGGATATGAAGTAATACATTTCTCAGCCAGAGAATGGTGGATTCTGTTAGGGCTCATTTTGGGGGCACAACTACTTGGTCACACAGTATTTAACTCAACGCTTAAGCGCGTATCTCCTGCAATTGTTTCAATGATTGTCTTCTTCGAAGTACCTGTGGCAGCAATTCTCGCCTTCATCTTTGACATTGGAAAGCAGCCAACTTTAAGCATTATTCCTGGAGTAGTTTTGATTCTGCTTGGCTGTGGACTCGTAGTATTAAGAAATACAAAAGAAAGTGGAGTAGAAATGTGATAGATCTACACACCCACACAACCTGCAGCGACGGTACTGATTCCCCATTCGCACTAGTTAAGAAAGCACTTGCTACCGGCGTTACCACCCTTGCTATCACCGATCACGACTCCACTGCGGGATGGAGCGAAGCTATTACTGCGCTGCAGCCGCAGATTGAACTTGTATTGGGTGCAGAGGTTTCCTGCCTGACATCAGGTGGAATCAGCGTGCATATGCTTGGACTGCTCTTTGACGGTGAGAACGCTGCGATACAACAAATTCTTGCTGATTCACGAGATACCCGCATACCCAGAATGCGAAAGATGGTTGAACTCCTGCAAGCCGATGGAATTGATATTTCGCTAGATGATGTGAATGCGCAGACTCCAGAAGGTGCCACCGTTGGAAGGCCGCACCTAGCAGATGCTCTTGTGCACAAAGGTGTAGTCGCAAGTCGGGATGAAGCCTTCTTAAACTTGCTCAGCAATGAATCTAAATACTACGTAACTCATGCGGCGCCCACTCCCGTGGAAGCCATTCGCGCGATTCGCAGCGCAGGCGGAGTTGCCGTAATTGCACACCCTTTTGCATCTCGCCGAGGACAAATCATTACATCAGAGACATTTGCTGATTTGGTTGCTGCTGGGCTTAATGGAATTGAAGTACATCATCGCGACCAGAGCCTAGAGGAGCGTAAGACTCTGACTGATATCGCACAGGAGCTCAACCTTGCTATCACTGGATCAAGTGATTATCACGGCACCGGAAAACTCAATGCAATGGCAGAAAACACGACACATCCGGCACAATGGGAAGCCTTAGAAGCGCAAGCAGATGCCCGAAGGGTGGTACGAGTATGAATTCAATGGGAACAATCACCTTTGCAACGCAGGCATTTGTCACGCTCTTTGTCATTATGGATCCACCTGGAGCTACTCCAATATTTCTTGGTTTAGTAGGAGACAAGACTCCGCGCGAGAGAGTGCGTTTAGCATGGCAGGCAGCAGGTGTTTCACTATTTGTTATTGCAAGCTTTGCCTTATTCGGGCAGTTCATCCTGGAATATATGAATGTCTCTATCGAAGCCTTACAGGCAGCCGGAGGGTTACTACTTCTCTATGTTTCATTGCAACTTCTCACCGGAACATCTAAAGGTGGAGCTGATCAAAAAAGTTCCAATATCGGAATGGTTCCGCTAGGAACCCCGCTCCTTGCTGGCCCTGGCGCAATCGTTGCCACCATGATTTATGTGCAGAAGGCAGACTCCACTGCGCAGTTCATCGGATTAGCTATTGCAATCGTTGCCGTTCACCTTATTATCGGAACAGTTCTGATGGCATCCACAAAGATTATTGGAGTTATCAAAGATTCTGGCGTTACATTGCTGGCAAGCATCGCAGGGCTACTACTTGCTGCAATCGCGGTGCAAATGTTGGCAAATGCAATTAAAGCATTTGCTGCAAATTAACTAGATATTCTCTTAGTGCGAGTACGTTCGCGCTTTAGCTGCGGCGCTGCACTCTTTGCTGGTGCTTTTTTCTCAACCTTGGGCGGACGCACCTGCTTGAGATTTCCAGTGGAATCGCGAGGAATGTCGAGCATGTCATATAAGTGATCTGAAGATGAGTATGTTTCAAGTGGTTCAGCTAGACCTAACTTAAGTGCGGTATCAATCATCTTCCAACGAGCGAGATCATCCCAGTCGACGAAAGTTACTGAAATACCGTGGGCACCGGCTCGAGCAGTACGACCAATGCGGTGCACATATGTCTTCTCGTCTTCCGGGCATTGGTAATTAATTACGTGAGTAATGCCATCGATATCAATTCCACGTGCTGCAACATCTGTTGCAATCAGAACATCTGATTTACCAGCCTTGAAATCATTGAGCGCCTTTTCGCGAGCGGATTGCCCGAGATCACCATGGATAGTTGCGGCGTTAAAGCCACGCTCTACTAATTCATCGGAAGTCTTCTGGGCTGTGCGCTTAGTGCGACAAAAGACAATAGTTGGTCCACGGCCATTGGCTTGGAGAATGCGCCCAAGGAGCTCGATTTTATCCATGGCGTGTGCTCGGATTACATGCTGAACAATGCGAGAAACGACTGCGCCTTCATCCTCGTTATCTTGCGTGCGGATGTGTACTGGTTGGTTCATGAAGCGACGCGCTAGAGCAATGATGTCACCAGGCATGGTCGCTGAAAAGAGCATCGTCTGCTGACGAGCAGGAGTGCTGGTAAAGATTTTCTCAACATCAGGTAAGAAACCGAGATCTAGCATCTCATCAGCTTCATCTAGAACTACTCGTGACACATTCTTCAGCGTCAGTTGTCCCTGTCGATATAAATCTAATAAACGACCTGGGGTTCCGACAACAATCTCCACTCCTTTTTGTAGCGCTTCAATCTGTGGCTCAAATGCCCGGCCGCCATAGACAGCTAAAGTGCGAATACCGCGGTTGAAGCAGAGTTCTTCAATATCTTTCGTGACCTGCACGCAGAGTTCGCGGGTAGGTACAACGATTAGAACTTGAGGATGGCCCTGATTGGCTAGTTGTGGCCAGTCAGCATCATTGGGTGCAATGACGCGCTCAATGACTGGAATTCCAAATGCGAGTGTCTTACCGGTACCGGTCTTTGCTTGACCAATAACATCGCCATCGGCGAGTGCAATAGGCATGACCATCTCTTGAATGGGAAAGGGTGATGTGAAGCCATGTTCAGTGAGCGCATCGATGGTCTCTTTGCGAAGTGGTAAATCTGCGAAAGTTATCGACACTTAATTGGCACCGAAACCGACGCGACGTTCGGTTGGTTGCCCGATTTCCACATAGCCGATTTTCTCTGCTGGCACGATGACTTCATGGCCGCGAACATCTGAAAGAACGAGGGGAGTAGATGATGAAAGCGCAGCTGCGACAGCGGCCTTGATCTCTTCCGGAGCCATTGGGCATTCAAAGGAGAGTTCGCTGCTGACATGTGTAATGGAGATGCGAACTTGTGATGCCTTATCTGATTTCTTTGTGCTCATAGCCCTATCTTAGAGTCAGAGTTCAGTACGGGGAAATCCAGAAATTCCCCGCCACATGAGGTTCTCAACGAGTTCTATCGCTTGTTGGCGAGTGAGTTTTCCATCTCTTTCCAGCCAATGACGAGCTGTGACTTGAACATAGCCAATTAATCCAACGCCGAGCATCATCGCTTCTTCCCGAGGAAGTCCGGTGTCATTGGCGATCACACCACTGACGGCGGCGGCGCAGTCATAGGTCATGCGATTAAGACGCTCACGCACTTGAGGTTCAACGCTCATATCACTTTCAAAGAGGAGGCGGAATGCCTCTCCTTCATTTTCGATAAAGTTAAAGTAAGCATCAATAGTGACATGCACGCGTTGCTTATTATCTGCAGTCGAAGAGATAGCTTTCTGAAGTTCAAAGACTAAAGAATCAATGTGAAGATCAAGAACGGCGAGATAGAGATCTAATTTTGAGGGAAAGTGCTGATACAGAACTGGCTTACTGACATTGGCTCGGTCTGCAATCTCATCCATCGCCGCTGAGTGATATCCAGCAGCTGTGAAGACTTCAAGGGCGGCTGAGAGCAAAATCGCTCGTCGCTCGTCGCGCGGCAGGCGTGATTTATCTGAACGCGAATTATGTGCAGATGCAGTTTCGGTAGTCATTAAGCACATCGTACAGAATTGGCAGGCAAAGGCACAGTACGGCAGAATTACACCCATGAAGACTCCTCCGCTGGTTACGCCAGGTCCTGCGCTTACCGTTGCTGAGGTTCGTCGATATAGCCGTCACTTAATCATCCCTGATGTTGCCATGGCAGGGCAGCAGCGCATGATGAATGCCAAAGTGCTCTGCGTTGGTGCAGGAGGCCTCGGATCTCCAGCGCTGATGTACTTAGCTGCAGCCGGTATCGGAACTCTCGGAATCGTTGAATACGACACAGTTGATGAATCAAACCTTCAGCGACAAATTATTCATGGGCAATCAGATATCGGCAAAAGCAAAGCGCAAAGCGCGAAAGAGAAAATTGCTGAGATTAATCCTTATGTAAATGTCATTACCCATGAAACACGACTTGATAACTCCAATGTGATGGAGATTTTTTCTCAATACGACATTATTGTTGATGGCACAGATAATTTTGCAACTCGTTACTTGGTTAACGATGCATGTGTAATTTTAAAGAAGCCATATGTGTGGGGTTCTATCTATCGCTTTGACGGACAGGCAAGTGTGTTCTGGGCCGAGTACGGTCCTTGCTATCGCTGCCTTTATCCAGAACCGCCACCTCCAGGCATGGTTCCAAGTTGCGCTGAAGGTGGAGTTCTCGGAGTTCTCTGCGCAACAATTGGGTCGATCCAAACTACTGAAGCAATCAAGGTACTCACTGGAGTTGGTGAACCACTTATTGGTTCTCTGATGGTCTATGACGCACTTGATATGACCTTTAGAAAGATTAAAGTGCGTAAAGATCCTAACTGTCCACTGTGTAGCCAAAACCCTACCCAGACCGCACTGCTTCCCGATTATGAAGCCTTCTGTGGAGTGCTCTCTGATGCAGCTCAGGAAGCCAGTGCTGGTTCAACAATTACGGTGCAAGATTTGAAATCAAAGATTGATGCACAAGCGAACTATTACCTCATCGATGTTCGCGAACCAAGTGAATACGAGATTGTAAAAATTCCGACAGCGCATCTAATTCCAAAACAAGGATTTATTGATGGATCGGTATTGGCAACCTTGCCGCAAGACCGACCAATCATCTTGCATTGCAAGAGCGGTGTGCGCTCCGCTGAGTGTCTAGCAATCCTTAAGGACGCCGGATTCTCTGATGCATCACACGTCTTTGGTGGCGTGGTGGCATGGGCAAAGCAGATTGATACATCACTGCCGGTCTATTAATGCTCGATAACTACAGCGGCTTTCGAGCGCTACTTGTACATGCCCATCCCGATGATGAAACCATCAATAACGGCAGCACGATGGCACTTTATGCAGCACTCGGTGCACAGATAACTCTCATTACTTGCACTCGCGGTGAAGAGGGCGAAGTTCTGATTCCAGATCTTGCCCATCTAGCAGCACATGAAACCGACGCACTCGGAGATCATCGTGTGGAAGAGTTAGCGCAAGCAATGGCAGAGCTGGGTGTAGTAGATCATCGCTTTCTTGGTGAAGGTGTGAAGCGCTATCGCGATAGCGGCATGATGGGAACAGATGCCAACAATCGCCCCGATACTTTTTGGGGCGCAGACTTCGATGAAGCTACCCAGTTGCTAGTTTCAGTTATTGATGAAGTGAAGCCACATGTGCTGATTACCTATGATGAATTTGGTGGTTATGGCCATCCTGATCACATCCAAGCCCATCGCGTTGCTATGGCAGCGGCAGATCGTGCTGATTGGAATATCCCGAAAATTTATTGGAACGTCATTCCCAAATCTGTCATTGAAGCCGGTATTGAGAAGATGAAAGCCCTTGGCTCAGACTTCTTCGGAGCAGAGAGCGCCGATGACCTGCCTTTCGCAAAAGATGACTCCTTTGTTCATGCGTGCATCGATGGCGGTGACTTTGTTAATAAGAAGATGGATGCAATGCGCGCCCATGGCACCCAGATAGCAGTCGATGGTCCTTTCTTTTCGCTCTCAAATAATTTGGGGCTTGAGATCTGGGGTAACGAGTACTACACACTTGTTCAAGGTGAAAAAGCCGGAGAACTTGATGTGCAGGGCTACGAGACCGATCTCTTTGCCGGCATATCACTCACCTCATGAGAGCACTGATTTCTCTTATCTTCGGAGGAGTTGTAGCAATAGGTGCAACTCTGATTCATCCAACCCGTCCACCAGTTGGAGTCATACTTGCACTCATTGGTGGTTACATGTGTATTCGCTGGATAGGTAGATTTTTTGGGAAGAAGAGATACAAGCTGATTGCACTCTTCGGTTGGTTTATCGTCATTGTCCGCGCCGGAACATTTGGCGTGGGACAAGAACTCCTTATTCAAGGAGATAACTCAGGTACCGCTCTTTTATTTATTGGATTTATTCTGGGAATAATTGCAGTTCTGCAACGCGCCTAACTTACTTCCAGCGCCAACTCTGCCCAGTGGGGCCATCGCTAATTTCCAGCCCCTGTGCTTCTAACTCTGCTCTCAAAGAATCACTTTGTGCCCACTCTTTAGATTCTCTGGCCCGAACTCGATCAGCTAGCAGCTGTTGCAACTCCGGGGTAAGGGGTTTTGATTCAGGCACTCGATTGAGATCGAGCCCGAGCACCTGATCTGCGTATAAGAACATTGCACGTTTATCTTGTGATCCCATCGCAGAATCTTTTTCAATGATGCGCAATCTCTGCATAGCGCGCGGTGTATCAAGATCATTAGTCAGCGCATCAGTAATTTCTTGGTCAATTTTGATGTCAGCAGCTGTTCCCCATTCAGACATTAGAGTGCGCCATCGGCGAAGGGTTGCGTGCGCGGCATCGAGTGCTGCCCAAGATAGATCCATCTGTGAGCGATAGCGATTTTCAAGAAGTGAGAAACGGAGCGATAGTGGATCTAAACCTCGTGCTTGCACATCACTCATAAGTACAACATTTCCAGCACTTTTTGACATCTTGCGTCCTTCAAAGAGCAGATGTTCTCCATGTACCCAGGTACCTACGACTTCAGAATTGGTCAAAGAGTTTGACTGCGCCCGCTCGTTTTCGTGATGTGGGAAACGAAGATCAATTCCACCCACATGAATATCCACCTTCGAATCAAGGAAATCAATTGACATTGCGCTGCACTCAATATGCCATCCCGGAAAACCTAGGCCCCATGGGGATTCCCAGATCATTTGTGTGCGTTCGCCGGCTAATTTCCAAAGCGCCCAGTCGGCGTGAAATCTTTTTCCGCTCTCATCGTTATGGTCATGACGATAGCCGGGCTTGAGCGCTTCTAATTTATTGCCGCTGATTGCTCCATAACTTTCAATAGATGTGGCATCAAAGTAGACCGTACCATCGCTTCCAATGTAGGCGTTCTTGCTTTCAATAAGTTTTTCAATTGCCGAGATCATCGAGCCCATATTCTCTGATGCTCGTGGATATCTATCGGCTTTTCGGACATTGAGTAAGGTCAAATCTTTGTGGAAGCGGGATTCAAATTCACGAGCAATAGCAAATGGGTCGGTCTTGGTGCGATTAGATTCTGCCAATAATTTATCTTCAGCCTCAAAGTCATCGGCCATATGTCCAACGTCTGTGATGTTTTGAATAAGTTCAACATCAACACCGGTCATGGTCAGCGTTCGGGTGATGAGGTCTGCGAGTAAGAATGTGCGCAGGTTTCCCACATGGGCATCTCGGTAGACAGTAGGGCCACAGCAGTAGATGGAGATATATCCATCACGGCTGATGATTTCTTGAACTTCGCGAGTGAGGGTGTCATAAATATGAAGCTGGCCACTGGCGGCATCCCTACGGTTAAAGACTGGGATGATGCGGAAAAAAGCAATATCGCCCAGTGCAAATTCAATCAACTCACCCCGGCGATTGATGAGGCTTGTCTCACTCTGTAATACGCCAACGATGTCATGGAATCCGCCGTCGGAATCTCGCAGGCGAATAGTGGCTCGCATGCCAACGGCGGCGCGCAAAGTTTCGGCGTTCACGTGGCAACCTTAATCGTGCAATCAACCTCTCGCAGGGTTAGAATCACCACCTACCGTTCTAAGCCTTCTGGAGGATCTTTTCGTGACATATATAATCGCCGAACCTTGCGTGGACGTTAAAGATAAGTCCTGCCGCGAAGAGTGCCCCGTCGATTGCATTTATGACGGAACTCGCATGCTCTATATCCAGCCCGACGAATGCGTCGATTGCGGTGCGTGCGAGCCGGTATGCCCAGTCGAAGCTATTTATTACGAGGATGACGTCCCGGGTCAGTGGCAGAACTACAAGAAGATTAATACTGAATTTTTCATAGAACTTGGATCACCTGGGGGAGCATCAAAGGTCGGAGAGACAAACTCTGATCACACCGATGTCACTGCTCTTGCGCCAAAAACTACCTGATTTTCCATGGGATGCACTCGCTCCCTATGGCGAGATAGCGCGCACACATCCGCACGGTGCTATCGATTTATCAGTAGGAACTCCAGTAGACCCCACTCCTGAATTCATCCAGCAAGCTTTACGAGAGTCAGCTAATTCTCCAAGTTACCCCCTAACAATGGGAACCCAAGAACTGCGCACCGCAATTCATCATTGGGCTGTAACAACACTTGGTGCTACTGGCGACTTTGCAGTGTTGCCACTGATTGGTTCCAAAGAGTTCGTCGCTTGGTTACCCACGCTCCTTGAATCTGCAACCGTGCTCTATCCACGTATTGCATATCCGACATATTTGGTCGGCGCACTCCTTGCCCAAGCAAAACCCACTGACGTTGAACTTGATGCAACAACCTGGCCCAAGGCCGATCTGGCATGGGTGAACTCACCTTCTAATCCAACCGGAAGAGTTCACTCCGAATCTGAACTACGTGCAGCTATTGATTGGTCACGTAATAATAAAAGTGTTCTTGTCTCAGATGAGTGCTACCTAGAATTTGGAGATACCCAGACTCCGACATCTATTTTGCGATACACAGATGGTGATAACACCAATATTTTGGGTGTGTACTCACTTTCCAAGAGATCTTCAATGGCTGGCTATCGCGCCGCTTTCGTAGTGGGAGACCCACAATTAATCGCCAGAATTCTGGAAGTTCGTAAGCACGCCGGCATGATGGTCTCCTTGCCGGTGCAGCGCGCAATGGTTGCCGCACTCTCCGATAGCAAACATGTAGCTGAACAACGTGGGCGCTATAACGCACGTCGCGCTCTCCTTGTTCCAGCGCTAGTTTCTGCCGGTTTTACTATTGATCATTCAGATGCTGGCCTCTATATCTGGGCAACAAGAAGTGAGAGCTCATGGGACTCCGTTGCCTGGCTGGCAGCACTAGGAATTCTTGCCACCCCAGGGATCTTTTACGGCCAAGCGGGTGAGAGCCATATTCGGATTGCGCTAACTGCAACGGATCAACAGATTGCAACAGCGGCAGAACGAATTCTTGCGAAAGTAAGTGCACCTTAATGGCGGTCGGAATTTTATTGGTAGGTGGTCTTGGCACTCGCCTTAAGCCACTGACCAATGAATCTCCCAAACCTATGCTGCCAGTTGCTGGTTTGCCAGTGACTGAACATCAAATACTTGCCGCTAAGCGCGCTGGAATTCACACCCTGGTGCTTGCAACTTCCTACCTGGCAGAAGTCTTCACACCGTATTTCGGTGATGGCAGTAAATGGGGAATTAAAATCCGCTACGCTGTTGAAAAGCAGCCGCTCGGCACAGGTGGCGCCATAAGAAATGCGGCAGAGCTGGTAAAAGGCGATGAACCTATTGTCATTTTCAATGGAGATGTCCTAAGCCGTCATTCCATTGCCGACCAAATTGCATTTCATGAAGTGAAGAAAGCCGATGTCACGCTGCATCTAATTGAAGTCCAAGATGCTCGTGCATTTGGTTGCGTGCCGACAGATTCAGAGGGACGAGTCACCGCCTTCTTGGAGAAGATGGAGAATCCCGTAACCAAGTTCATCAATGCGGGCTGCTATATCTTTAGCCCTGATGTCATAAATGAGATTCCGCTGGGAGCTGTAGTAAGCGTTGAACGCGAAACTTTCCCATCACTGATTTCACAGCACCGCCCGGTTTATGGATATAAGCAAGATGCTTATTGGCTCGATGTCGGTACGCCGGCGGCTCTCTTTCAAGGCTCTCGCGATCTAGTCGATGGCCCCTTTGTGGCGATGTCTGGCTCCACAATTGGCGCTGGCAGCCAGATAACAGGTGGCACCGCAATCGGTGCCAATACAACGATTGCATCCGGCTGCCGCATTGATGGCTGCATCATCGGCGATAACGTGGTGATTGAATCTGATGTGAAATTATCACAATGCTTCATTGCAGAGCGAACACATGTGAAAAAAGGCACCGAAAGAGCCCGTACTTACCTCTCACAGAGTTCAGATCTGCCGATTTCCATCTAAATTATCGACTTTTTCACCATAAAAAAATTCATCTAAAGTGCCCGTCCTGGGGTTGACTCCGAGGGATTACAACGGTGTAATTCATACCTAGAGCGCAGGTGATTCACAGTGAATCCCGCCCCTTATGACTTGAGGAGATTTACCAATGCCAATCCGCCCAGAAGGAACATCGACTGGCAAGCCATCAGCCCCCACTGCTGGACCAACTATTCAACTAGCTAATGGCGAGAATTTTGAACTCTCCTGGCAAGAGCGCTCACTCTGCGCTCAGACCGATCCGGAAGCTTTCTTTCCAGAAAAGGGTGGCTCCACTCGCGAAGCAAAGCGCGTCTGCCTCTCATGCGATGTGCGCCAAGAGTGTCTTGAATACGCTCTGGCACATGATGAGCGCTTCGGTATCTGGGGCGGTCTCTCAGAGCGCGAGCGTCGTCGCCTTAAGCGTCGCCCTGCCTAACGGCAGTCGGAGAGAATTTCACGTCCGCTTCCTTACTTTAGGTAGGTTCTTCCCATGAGCGCTCCGCGGGTAACTGCACTCTTGGTTGTACACGATGGAGCAACCTGGCTATCTGAAGTTGTTGCCTCTCTTGCGTTGCAAACTGTACGACCTAACAAAGTCCTTGCCATCGATACCGGCTCCCTCGATTCCTCTGTGAAGCTGCTTAAAGGCGCTCGCATTCCGGTCTCAGCTATCGATAGAGAAAGTGGATTCGGTGCTGCAATAGCTCATGGAATCACGCAGTTACCTGCGCTGATTAAAGATAGCGAAGAATGGATTTGGATTCTCCATGATGATTGTGCGTTGCATCCTGCCGCACTTGAATCTTTATTAGCAGCGATTGCCAATCGCCCCAGTGTTGTGATGGCTGGGCCGAAACTTCTTGGTTGGCACGATCGAACACATCTAATTGAACTGGGAATCAGTATTGCAACTAATGGTGCGAGATGGACCGGTCTGGAACCCTTTGAATACGATCAAGGTCAACACGATGGAGTAAAAGAAGTTCTCTCTGTCAGTACTGCAGGTGCTCTCATACGGCGCGACGTATTTGAAGAACTCGGTGGCTTTGACCAGAATTTAGAGCTATTCCGAGATGATGTTGATTTTGGTTGGCGTGTTCGCGTTGCTGGGCATTCAGTGATTGCAGTCTCTGATGCGATTGGGTATCACGCTCAAGCATCGGCCACCGAGCGACGAAGTGTTGATGTGCAAGGAGCGTTTCTTCATCGCCCACTATTGCTTGATCGGCGAAATGCAGCCTATGTTCTACTTGCCAACTCAAGTGTTTGGTCCTTACCTGGACTCATCATTACTTTATTTGCTGGGGCTATCTTGCGTTCTATTGGTTATCTATTTGCCAAACTCCCCGGTTACGCATCGGATGAAATGTTGGCCATTGGCTCACTCATTATTCATCCCACCGAATTACTATCGGCTAGGAAATTTCGCAAACAGCACCGACTTATTTCTTCTAGGGTAGTCAACACCTTTGTTCCTTCTCGCATCTCCCAACTTCGTTCATCAATTTCTCGTCTGGCATCGACGCTACGTTCGGCACTGCTTCCTAATTCACCATCACGTGAACTACCGATTATCAGCGACTTAGAGATAAATGAGGATGAAGATCTGCTCACTCCTGTTTCACGAACACCGTGGAGAGCTCTCTTCTATAGACCTATGGTTATTGCCGCATCGATAATTACGCTCGTCTCACTTGCATGGGCGCGATCTAGGTTTGGACCACTGGCTGGAGGCTCTCTTGCAGAATCGCCAGATAGTTTTCGAGATTTAATCAAGCTCTATATAGCTAGTTGGCATGACGTGGGTATGGGCAGCGCAGAATCCACCCCTGCCTGGGTCTTAATAATTGGAATCGCATCCCTGCTCTTCTTCGGAAATGTTTCGATATTTATTACTGTTTTCTTTTTAGCTGCTCCATTCATACTTCTGCTTTCAGCGCACCGATACTTAAAGAGATTTACAGATAATAAGTGGCTATCAGCGGGCGCTTCCTTGCTCTATGCCTTATCGCCGGTGGCGATTGCAGCGGTGAACGCTGGGCGACTTGGGGTAATAGTTTTCATGGCTCTCTTGCCATATTTCATTAGGCAATTTCATGCCTGGCCCGAAATTGATCGCTGGAGTTGGCGCAGCATCTTTGGACACTCTCTTTTTATCTGGTTCCTGCTCTCATTTAATCCATCGGTGCTGCTCATCCTTTTCCTAGGAATTGCACTTACAATTTTCGGCGACTTCAAGAAAGCATCGAATAATCGCAAGGATAAACTTTTTCTCGAGCGGCTCAAACGTCGCATCACACTTCTGGTGCTCCCATTCTTACTTGCTGCACCAGCTTCTTTCGGTGTTTTGCGGCACCCAACTCGTATTCTTCGAGAGATTGGGTTACCTGTCTCCGGCGGTGGGCCGAACCTGGCAATTCTTGCTAACCCTGGTGGGCCGGGATCTCTTCCATGGTGGTGCGCCAGTCCGATACTTGCAATTTTGCTGGTGGCCTACTTTTCTACTACCGCTGCACGAAAATTTGCAGTCCCAGGAATTACATTCTTACTCTGTGGAACTTTGCTCAGTGTTGCAGTCATACCCGGTAATGGAACACCATTGAATGCGCAAGTATCTGTGGGAACGTTTATCGCACTTGCCACACTCTTCTCATTAACATCGGGTGTAGTGATGTTCGACAAAATTAGATCTCGTCTTGAACAATCCAACATTAATTATCGGCATATTTCAGTGGTGCTCATTCTTGCCTTAACTCTTATTTATAGTGCGACATCACTCTCATGGTTGGTATCTGCAGGAGCAGATTCACCGCTGCGTACGGGGCAGAAGAACGTGCTACCTGCCTACCTAGCAATAGAGAAGAGCGCCAAATCACTCGTACTTCGTTCATACAGCAGAAATGGTGAGCGAACGCTTTCCTATTTCATTTCCAGGGGCAGTGACATCACACTGGGAGAAGTAGATGTTGCTCCAGCCGACACCGAGGTAATTTCTCGAGCAGTTGAAGGTCTGATTGACAACACCGGTGTGAGTTCGAGCAAAGTCTTAGCTACCTACGGAATCAAATACGTTTATCTCAAGAATCCAATTATTGATGAAGTAGTTCAAACGATTGACGGTTTAGGTGGATTTGTTAGAACTTCTGCCACTAAAGCTGGAATTGTCTGGAAGGTAAGTGAGACAACCGGACGTGTCATTCTTACCGACTATGCAGGAAAAGTTTCCATCATTGAAGGCACGGGAATTAGCGCCTTTGTGCCACGTCCCGGAACAATTACACTTGCCGAGAGTTTTAGTAAAGGGTGGAGAATTTACCAAGATGGATTTACCGCAGCTCGCATTGAAGATAGCGATGGCCTTCCCACTTTTGAAATCACAAACGCTGGAGAAGTCACGATCTTTCATGATGGCACGCAGCGAAGGGCCTGGATCTCCTTCTTCATGATTGTGCTGGTCACGATTGTTGTTCTTGCGCTGCCCTCTGGCCGCCGAAAGAGTGAAATATCCGAGAGGGAGCTGGCATGAAAAGCGACCGTGGCTTCATTCTTGTTCTAGCAACAATCTCGATTTTGGTGATTAGTAATTTGCTTAATTTTACCGTTTCAACATCTCGATTTAACAAGTCATATCCATCTGTTATTTGCCCACCTAATACATCAGGGTTAACCACAGCAATCTCTTTAACAAGTGCAAAGACCCAGATAAGAAAAACGGGTACCTCCTCTATGAACACTCGTGAAGTAGGAATTCGCCGTTATGCAATTGCTTCACAATCTGCCGTAATCGAAGCAGGAGCAATTACCCCGGTTGTGTGGCAAGTGCGACAAGGAGTGTGGGCTGGTGCATCCGCATGCCAGGCCCCAATAACTTCACGTTGGTTTGTGGGGGCAACGGCAGATATCACCTCAAAAGGTTCGCTGAATTTAGTAAATAGCGGGCTAGGTAAAGCACTTGTTCGTGTCTCTGTCTTTAGCGAGAACGGTGCGCTGACTCCCAGAGATTTAGTTGTCGATGCGAATTCATTTAAGCAAATCTCGCTGCCATCTTTGGCGCCAGGTGCGAAATCAATTGCTATCCATATCGAGCCAAAGTCTGGACGCGTCAATGGTTTTCTTGTTGATGAGCGCAGCAAAGGGCTGAGATTACTTGGTGGAGACATTGTTAATTCAACTGATGATCCGGGTAAGAAGTTGCAGATTCCTGCCATCCCACAGCAAGTGAAGAAGAAGACTCCGACCCCCCACATCTTGCGGCTATTGGTCCCTGGAGATGTTGATGCCCGCATCAGCGCTGAGATTCGCTCTACCGACGGAACCTTTTCTCCAGTTGGAATAAACGGCAAGGTGATTGCTCACAAGAAAGTCATTGAGATTCCAATGAATATCTTGATGAATTCCGGAAAATTTGCACTACATATCTCATCTGATCAACCGATTCTTGGATCCGTCTTTTCACCGACGCTATCGCAAGGTAAGAGTGATTTCGTATGGAGCACTGCAGTTCCGGACTTGCAAGAGTTCACCTTGGCTACCACCGGCCTAGCTCCCACTTTGGTCTTCACCGGGGGCGCAATCAATCTCAGACTCACAGTGACGCAGGCCAACGGGAACTCTAGAGCAATCGATATCAAAGGCACTGACATTGCTACCTACATACTTCCTGACACTGCACAGTCGGTAAGGTTTTCCGCAATCTCAGCCGGAACTTCTGGGGCGGCTCTGATTTCATCGAAGAGTGGATACGGATATGTTCCATTGACTCCGGGCAGCGTTCTGACAAAGTCATCGATTCCTGATTCAAATATCCGTGTGTTAAATCCCTGACTTTTATAGCTACCCCGATAGCCTTATACACATGAGTTCGTCGGTACGTTCTGGGCGCAGTTGCTCTCGTGTGAGCTGTACTTCTTCGGCATCGATGACCCTTACCTATATTTACTCTGAATCCACTGCAGTCCTCGGGCCACTGGCAACTTTCTCCGAACCTCATTCATATGATCTCTGCGATAAACACTCTGCCCGACTTACTGTCCCTAAGGGTTGGAATGTGTTGAGACAAGAAGCAGATGAAAATCAGAGCGGGCCAAGTGAAGACGATCTCATGGCGATCGCCGATGCTGTCCGCGAGGTTGCTCTGAATTCTCACGCCACCACAACTGATGTCTCAACAACAACTTCACAATCAAGCGTGGGCAGACGCGGGCACTTGCGCGCAGTGCCTTCCTAATTTCACTTCTGCATACTCGATTCTTTACGATACATTCATGAGCGCATCGATATTTAAGGCCTATGACATCCGTGGGTTAGTCGATGATGAACTCACACCGGATTTCGCATTCGCCACTGGGGTTGCTTTTGCTCGCTTCTTAGAAATTCAGCGCGAACCAGGAACAGTTGTTATTGGTGAAGACATGCGCCCATCATCGCCCTCTCTTGCAACTGCATTTTCAGCCGGCATCACTTCTCAAGGATTAGATGTCATTCGTATCGGACTTGCCTCTACCGATATGTTGTATTTCGCTGCCGGAAAGTTAAATCTGCCAGGTGCAATGTTTACTGCTAGCCATAATCCTGCTGCATACAACGGAATCAAACTCTGTTTCAGTGGCGCTCGACCTATAGGTAAAGAATCAGGCCTGCTCACAATTGAACACTTTGTTCATGAAGGAACCCCCATGGCGATGCGCAATCTTGGGGTTGAGAAATCGCAGAATATGCTGGAAGAATATGTGGATTACTTACTGTCTTTGGTCGATGTTTCACAGATTCGCCCTTTGAAAATCGTTATTGATGCAGGCAACGGAATGGGTGGATACACAGCACCTGCCGTCTTTAAGCGACTTAGCGCAGAGGTGATTGAACTCTTCTTTGAATTAGATGGCTCTTTCCCTAATCACGAGGCCAACCCGATTGATCCCAAGAATTTAGTTGATCTTCAGAAGGCGGTGAAGAAACATGGTGCAGATATCGGGCTCGCATTCGATGGAGATGCTGATCGCTGTTTCCTGGTTGATGAGAAGGGAGCGCTTGTTAATCCATCGGCTCTCACATCACTTATTGCAGCACGCGAGTTAAGCAAGCACCCTGGCTCAAATATTATTTATAACCTCATCTCTTCGCGCGCGGTGAAAGAAGTTGTGGAAGAAAACGGTGGAACAGCGGTTCGTTCGCGCGTGGGCCATTCATATATTAAAAAACTTATGGCGGAAACAGATGCCGCCTTTGGGGGAGAACACTCAGGACATTTCTACTTTAGAGATTTTTGGAAGGCAGACTCAGGAATGCTGGCAGCTCTCCACGCAATCGCAGCTCTTGGCGAGAGCAAAAAATCTCTCTCATCAATTTTCCAACCATTTAACCGATATCACTCAAGTGGAGAGATTAACTCTACGGTCGCTGATTGCGCTGCCTCGATGGAAACTATCCAGAAGAAGTTTGAATCAGATAGCGAAGTAGAGATGGATCACCTTGATGGTCTGACTGTCAGCGCCAAGGACTGGTGGTTTAATCTTCGGGCCTCTAATACTGAGCCACTCCTTAGACTCAACGTCGAGGCTGCTACCGATGGGCTTATGGTGAAGGTTCGCGACGATGTACTGAAGGCGATACGAAGCTAAGTCTGTTTCACCATTTTTCCCGGAGTCCACTAAACTAATCCGATAGCCGACTAGCACAGTAGAGCCCTACGCCGAAGGTCAAGCGAAAAAGACAATCCTCATAAATTAGAGGAACTACCTAGGGAGATATATTTTCATGACACAAGTAACAACAATTCCAAAGCACGATATTGCCGACGCATCACTTGCCGCCGAAGGGCGCAAGCGCATTGAATGGGCAGAGCGCAACATGCCTGTCCTGGCACAAATTCGTGAACGATTTGAAAAGTCACAACCATTTACTGGCGTACGAATCGCAGCTTGTATGCACGTCACAACTGAGACCGCTAACTTGATGCGCGTGCTCAAGGCTGGCGGCGCTGAAATCGCGCTATGTGCATCTAATCCGTTATCGACGCAAGATGACACAGCTGCAGCCCTTGTCCACGAATATGGAATTTCTGTATTTGCACGCAACGCAGTTGATCGCGACGGATATTACTCACACATCAACGCTGCACTCGACATTGAACCTCATCAAGTCTTCGATGATGGTTGCGACCTCGTTAACACTCTTCACACAACTCGTAAAGAGCTCTTGCCAAATATTGCCGGCGGTTGTGAAGAGACCACTACTGGAGTTATTCGCCTAAATCAGATGGCTAAAGATGGCGCACTTACATTTCCTATGATCGCTGTCAATGACACCGACACAAAGCATATGTTCGACAATCGCTATGGCACAGGCCAATCAACGCTTGATGCAGTGTTCCGTGCGACAAACTTCTTACTTGCAGGACGCATTGTCGTTGTTGCAGGATTTGGATATTGCGGAAAAGGTGTGGCAGAGCGCGCAAAGGGCATGGGCGCTGATGTAGTTGTGACAGAAATTGATCCAACTAAGGCACTCGATGCCATGATGCAAGGTTTCCGCGTTATGCCAATGTTAGATGCGGCAAAGGTTGGAGATGTATTTATTACAGTCACCGGCAACCGCGATGTACTGCGTGATGAGCACTTCGCAGCGATGAAGGATGGCGCCATCATGGCCAACTCAGGTCACTTTGATATCGAGATTGATGTGGCATGGCTAGAGCAAAACTCAACAACAAAGAATGCCAAGATGCGTCACCAGACCGATGAATACGTGATGAAAGATGGCCGCCGCCTTCTTCTCTTAGCTGAAGGTCGCCTAGTAAACCTTGGTGCAGCCGAAGGTCACCCAGCTTCAGTAATGGATATGTCATTCTCTGATCAGGCCCTCACCGCTGAATACCTTGTCAAGGAAGCAAAGAACCTTGCTGCAGGAGTGCATGAGGTTCCAACATATATCGATAAGGAAGTTGCAGCGCTGAAACTCATTTCAATGGGTGGACGTATCGATGTACTCACACCAGCTCAAGATATGTACCTTAATTCTTGGGAGCACGGTTCATAAATGATTGTTGATATTGCATGACACTCATTATGGTCGTCGATGACGATCAAGATCTCGCTGAAATGCTTGGAATTGTTCTCACAAGTTCAGGCTTCGACGTAGATATGGTGAGTAGAGGAGATGAGGCGCTGGAGATATTTAGAAATAATCCTCCAGACCTCGTCTTACTTGATGTCATGTTGCCAGGAATAGATGGCATAGAGGTCTGTCGATTAATTAGAAAAGAATCGATGGTCCCAATAGTTATGCTCAGCGCAAAAGGTGAGACCCAGGATGTTGTGCGCGGCCTTGAGGCAGGCGCCGATGATTACATGCAGAAGCCATTTAGAGATAAAGCTGAACTCATCGCGCGTATTCGCACTCGTCTGCGCCGCACGAATTCTGATGTCACCGGCCTTCTTTCAATCGGTGATATCACGATCGATGTGACAGCCCACGAAGTTCGTCGCGGCGCGGCACTCATTCAATTAACCCGTCTTGAATTTGATTTACTTGTGGCGCTAGCAAAAGATCCCGGGCGCGTATTTACGCGTGATGCTCTCTTGAGCGAAGTCTGGGGCTACCGCCAAACAACTGATACCCGACTAGTCAATGTGCATGTGCAGCGACTTCGTTCTAAGGTTGAACACGATGCAGATCGTCCGGAGATTATTATGACGGTACGTGGAGTGGGCTATAAGGCGGGCGGAGCCGCTTAACATGAACCGTTTACGACGGTCACTCAAACATTCGCTAGCAACACGAGTGATTCTCTCAACGTTGCTGCTTTCACTCACCGTGGTTTCACTTACCGGATCTGCACTGTATTCACGACTTGCAGATGGAATTCTGGCTACTAGCCTGAACTCTTCGCTAGCCGAGGCCCGATACACATTTTTTAATGCTGAATACCAAGTACTTGCATCGCAGTCGATGACAATTGAAGCCCGTAAACAAGCTCTCGCTGAATTCGTTGTGAGAACTTCTACCCAAGGAATTAATGAGGAGCGGCGAGAAGTTATCTTCGTGAAGTCTCCTGGGGCTCCCACTACAGCCAATTCTTATGAGATGTCTTCAAATGTCATTAAGAACTCATCCATCCCTAAAAATCTTCGTGCTCAGATCAAAAAAGATGCCAAACTTCATTATGCCTACGGACCTGCGAAATACAACGAAGGGGAGAGTATTGACTCTCTCTTTGTGGGTCGGAGAATCATTATTCCTACCGGGGGACGATACGAGATCTACATCATCTTTTCTCTTAAGAACCAGACCGCAACGGTAGATCTCATCTCGAACTCACTTCTAATCACTGGAGTTGCGCTGATTTTCCTAATCGGACTCATTACCTGGCTGGTAGTGCGACAAGTGGTACGACCCGTACGTGAAGCAGCACGTATTGCTAATCAGTTTACCCAGGGAGATTTCACGCAGCGTATGAAAGTTGTTTCAACCGATGAGATGGCAACTCTGGCAATTTCCTATAATGAAATGGCGCTCTCAATTGAAGAGCAAATTACTCGACTTGAACATCTCTCACGTGTCCAGCAACGTTTTGTTTCAGATGTTACGCACGAACTTCGGACTCCCTTGACCACGCTGCGTATGGCATCTGAGGTAATCCATGTCCAGCGCAGTTCCTTTGATCCACTCGTCGCCCGAAGTTCAGAACTACTAGTTGCACAACTAGATAGATTTGAGCGTTTGCTAGAAGACCTGCTTGAGGTAAGTCGTTTTGATGCCGAAGTTGCTGTTCTGGAACCAGTTGATTTTGATGTCATTGGCCTAATTAACCGATGTGCTGCAGATTTCGATATGGGGGGCAGTGCGCCAACACGTGACATACAGGTTGAGGCAGATGAAGAGTGTGTAACCATCAACGCTGATATCCGCAGAGTTGAGCGCATTATGCGAAATCTTCTCTCAAATGCCCTCGATCACGCTGAAGGAAAGAAGATTGTTGTCAATGTCGTTGCAACCGATACCGAGGTTGGTATTGGTGTTCGAGATTACGGCTCAGGGTTAGATGAATCCGCCCTCACTCGCGTCTTTGATCGGTTCTGGAGAGAAGATCCATCACGCGCTCGAGTGCGTGGTGGAACTGGCCTAGGTCTTTCCATCGCACTTGAGGATGCACGTCTTCACAATGGTGAATTAGATGCGTGGGGACGCCCACACCAAGGAGCTCACTTTGTACTTACCTTGCCTCGCAAGGCTGGCGAGTTAATAAATTCAAGGCCCATTAAGGCCACACCAAAAGATTTCCACCAAGAGGCTTTTTATCAATAGCCACTAGCTTTAACTGCAGCAGTATAGCTAGATGAATCTGCTCAGATCGCTAGAAGAGCTAATTTTTCCCGTTCGTTGTTTAGGGTGTGGCGCCTTAGGTTTAGAGATCTGTTCCAAGTGCAGAAAGTTCTGGCAGCCGAGAATTTATAGATCTCACTCCCGCCGAAAACCACATTTCCCCATTTACTCCTCAATTCCTTATTCACCAATTGCCGGGAAAGTTTTATTGGCTGCCAAAGAACATGGATTACACCGAGCAGATGAGTTGATGGTCAGCGCACTTTCTCACTCACTCTCTCACTGTTTACAAGAGCAGGGAGTCGGATTTTTAGTCCCAATTCCATCGCGAAAGACTGTGGCGCGATTACGAGGAAGGCAATTCATCGGCGAACTCACCCGAGAAATAGGAAGTGGTGCACGAGTGCGAACATGTGAAATATTGACTCACACCCGAGTTGTCAAGGATCAATCAAAGCTCGATGCGAAAGAGCGAGGAGAAAACTTAGAAGGGGCACTGAGTTCACTGCGGTATCTCAGTGGAAAGGCAATCATCGTCGATGACCTCATCACAACGGGGGCGACTTTGCACGAGGCTGCCCGCGCATTGCGTGCTGCTGGCATTGAGGTTTCGGCTGCGATTACAGCTTGCGTGGCAGAACCTCTACGATAAGGGGGCTCGAATAGGGCAGCCATTGTGCGCAATGGAGGCTGGCAATCGGAAGGTATACAGATGGCATCAATTCTCGACCGCATCATGCGAGCCGGCGAAGGAAAAATCCTTCGTGACTTAAGCAAGGTAGTCGAAAAGGTCAACGCCTTTGAAAGTTCAATCTCTGCGCTACCTGATGACCAACTGCGCGCCAAGACAGAAGAATTTAAGAATCGACACACGCAAGGCGAGAGCCTGGATGATTTACTTCCCGAGGCTTTTGCAGTGGTTCGCGAAGCTGCAAAGCGCACACTCGGACAGCGTCACTACGACGTTCAGATCATGGGTGGAGCCGCACTTCACCGTGGCAATATCGCAGAAATGCGTACTGGTGAAGGTAAGACTCTTGTTGCAACGCTGCCTTCTTATCTCAATGCCATAGCTGGACGCGGAGTTCATGTTGTCACAGTCAATGATTACTTGGCTGAACGCGACAGCGAATGGATGGGTCGTGTTCACCGATTCCTTGGCCTGAGCGTTGGTGTAATTCTAAATAGCATGACTTCTGCCGAACGTCGGGCTGCTTACGCTTCAGATATTACTTATGGCACAAACAATGAGTTTGGTTTCGATTATCTTCGCGACAATATGGCATGGTCACTTGAAGATTGCGTACAGCGTGATCACTTCTTCGCAGTAGTCGATGAAGTTGACTCCATTCTTATCGATGAAGCTCGTACGCCACTCATCATTAGTGGACCAGCAGATAAGGCAACGAAGTGGTATGTCGAGTTTGCAAATATTGCTACCAAACTACAACGCGATACCCACTATGAAGTTGATGAAAAGAAGAGGACCGTTGGAATCCTCGAAGATGGTGTCACCAAGGTGGAAGAGCTACTTGGGATTGAGAATTTATACGAAGCTGCCAATACAACCCTGATTGGTTATCTGAATAACTCGGTCCGCGCAAAGGAGCTCTTTAAGCGCGACAAAGACTATGTAGTCATGAACGGCGAGCTACTCATTGTCGATGAGCACACTGGCCGCATGCTTGCCGGCCGTCGTTATAGCGAAGGTCTCCACCAAGCGCTGGAGGCGAAAGAGCGCATCGAAATCAAGGATGAGAATCAAACCCTGGCCACGATCACACTTCAAAATTACTTCCGGCTCTACGAAACGATTTCTGGTATGACCGGAACAGCTATTACAGAAGCTTCGGAATTCCATCAAATTTATAGGCTAGGTGTTGTCCCA
>Ga0209651_1000113_pt1 | contig 28258 bp, 30 predicted proteins | sample LauGreFBDMM110SN_2_FD_188216 | JGI IMG/M metagenome (GOLD analysis project Ga0209651, IMG submission 188216) | Freshwater lake microbial communities from Lake Michigan, USA - Fa13.BD.MM110.SN (SPAdes) (version 2) | ecosystem: Environmental > Aquatic > Freshwater > Lake | place: Lake Michigan... | reverse complement strand
GATGGGGACGGAGGCGGTGGTATTGAAAATTGCGGCGCAAAAGGATGCGTATGCCATGTTGGAGGTGCCGGGACAAAAGACGGGGATGCATGTAGTCGGAGGGGTGGGTTTTGGGAAGGACTGGAGGGCATTGATGTAGTTTGCGTTGATGGTGCGAAAGATGTGGGCCTGTTGTGTGGGCCCGACGGGATTTGTGGGTTGTGCACAGGGGTTTATGGGGCTGCACTGTAAATTGATGGGGTCTGTTATGAAGGGGGGTGCTTTGATGGGTGTGTTGGGACGCATGTCTAAGAGCGTGTTGTAGAAAATTAGGTTTGCTGGTGTTGTGAAGATGCGGGCATCATTGTTGATGGCCTGCTGGATGGCAAGGATGGCAATGATGGCTGCCGCAAGGGTAGTGCAGAGTAAGACTGTTGTGACGGCGAGCATTTGTTCACGCCTGCCTCCTCTTTTTTGGTGGAGGCGGTGGTGGTGGGGAATTGTAATGAGGGGTCTAATTTGTAAATTTAATACATTCATATAAGTTGTGGTGTGCGCGTGCGCGCGTGTAAAAGTGCGGATCCTGAGACAACCAACCGATCCCGCTAGTTTACAAGAGGGATGCAAGGACGGCCTCGTCTGGGTCAGCGGGTGTGAATGTGGTTGATGTACGACGGGTGGCCTCGATGAGTTGGCTGACAATGTTGGTGATGCATGGGTGGGTTGGTGAGAGATCTGGTGAGTGGCAGTATGGGCAGGCGGGGGCACAGTCTTCCGGGTCTTCGTTGTGAGCAGCGAGTTGGTCGCGTGGGACGCGTTTTGGACAGTGGGCGCACTTGACTTTGACTGCTCCGCAGTGTTTTTCGAGGTGCTTTGCGTGGCACTTTCCCGCGGGGAGGGGTGTGTTGCAGGCTTTGCACTTGATGCTTTTAGCGCGCTTGTCTGACGGTTTGATGCATGTATCGCAGACCACGGCGGTTTTTTTGGGCTTTGTGGATGGGTCTGGGTGAATGAGGACTGGGTTTTTTGGGTTGGCGGTTTTGCAAACGTTGCAGGCCGGTTTAGGTTTTGTGGCGGGTTTGGGTCTGGCGACGGGTGGTGGTGGTACTCTGGCGGGGGCTTTTTGTGGCGGAGCTGGTCGTGTTGTGGTTCTTGACTGTGTTGTGCGAGCAGGGCCGGCGCCTGCGCCGGGGGCTTTTTGTGGCGGAGCTGGTCGTGTTGTGGTTCTTGACTGTGTTGTGCGAGCAGGGCCGGCGCCTGCGCCGGGGCGTGGTTGTTTACTCATTTGAGGTGTGTGTGTGTGTGTGCAGTAGGGGGTGTGTATGGAACGTATATAGATTTGCTTACGAAATAATATGGGATGGGACTGAGGGGAAGTGTGCAAGTGTGATTTCTGGGTCGGTGGTAGGAGCAGCAGCCAGTTTTGTTTTGGCTTTGGGGAGGTGTGGGGTGGCGTATGTTTGAAAGATGGTTTCGACGTGGTGTTCGTCTGGTTCATGGGCCGCTGTGGGTTGTTGTGTGATGATGGCGGTGGCGATGGCGTCTTTTGCCATGACAATGTCGTCTCTGCGATCGAGGTTTGTTTCGGCGTTGCGAGGGGCGCTTTTTATGGTGCTGTTGGATACGGATGTTGTGAGACGCTGGATGTGTTCAGCGGCTGTTTTGTTGGTGTTGAATTCGTCGACGTCTGTGGCAGCGCCCGAGACCGCGGCAATGCCGCGGTGGATGGCCGCTGTGCGGGTGTCACAGTCTTTGATGGCGTCTTCTTTTGCGGCGCATTCGATGGCAAGGCAGGTGGCCAAGGACGTGTCGTTGACGCGGGCGGCGCGGGTGATGCGCAGTTGGATTGCGGTGCGGTCGCGGACGAGTGCGGCCCTGGTGACACGGATGCGCCTGAGATCTGCGTCTCGCTCTGCTGTGATGGAGAGGACGACCCGTTCTGGGGTCCGAGTGGTGCCAAAGAGCCACATGTTGTGATGTGTGCGGCTTTTTTTTTTGGTAGGTGGTATGGTATGTGGGAGAGAGAGCACGGACCTGTTATATACTTTTAATTTATCGGTTTTAGTTTGTTAGTTAGCGGTAGAGGTGAACGATGCGGTCCCTGTTGGGCGCGGGCCAGACACGGTGGTCTTTGACGAGGGGGTATATGTCGCGCGTCCAGGTGTCTGGATCTGTGTGGAATGCGACGGGACAGAGACAGAAGTCGACGGCTGGGCCGACGGTGGCGTAGTAGGGACAGAGTTGGTATTTGTTGCAGGTGGCGCAGGGCAAGAGGTTGCATATTTGCCAGCAGCTGTGGCATTCTGGGTCGAGAGCGTTTGAGCGGTAGGTGCCGACGAGGTTTGGGATGCAGCGGGCGCAGCCTTTGTACGAGTATCTTTTTGTAGGGTGGTATGCGACGTGGGCGGCGCAAAAGCAGAGGTTGCAAAAGATGCATTGGGTGGTTGGGGGGTCTTTGCACTTGGCGACGTGGTAAAAGCAGGTGGGTTTTTTGTCAAGGGTTGCGGCAATGGCGGCGATGCGGGGCGAGTGGTGGGCCTGGTATGTTGCCATGAATCGGCAGAATGCGGTCTCTGCGTTGACACGCATGCTGGGTGTTGGGTGGTCGATGGCGTTCATGGCTTCCTCGAAGACGGCACGGGGCTGGGTGTCGTCTGGGTTTTCGCCGAAAAAAATGTCGCGGAGTTGCGCAGAGATGGCATAGGATTGGTGTGGGTTGGATGGTGGAGCCATGTCGTCGTCGTCAAATTCTGTGGTGTCGTCGGTTGCGGCGGCGTCCTGCATGTCCTGCATGATGTTGTAAAATGGATGGGTTGGTTGGTTGTTTGACTTTACGGGGGTTCGGTGTGTGTGTGTGTCATTTTTTTGGATCTGGGAAAAGATGGACATGGTGTGTACGATTTGTTATGCGACCACTGATGATGGGCCGTGGGTGGTGTGTGGTGAGTGCGGAAAGCGCGGGTGTCGAGATTGCTATCAGATGTTTTTGGGCGATGATGGGGCCAAGGCGCGGTGTGCGTTTTGTGCTGTGGTGTGGAGCCGGGCGCGAGTGGCGCAGGCGGACATGCGGTGGTTTTTGGGTGCGTACAATGCGCGGCTTGGGGACGAGCAGGTGCAGGTTGAAGTGGCGCGGCTGAGCCGAACGCGCGTGGTTGCGCGACTGTCGCAGGTGCGACAGCTGGTGTGCCGTCGGATGTGCGAGTTGAGTCCGAAAGATTTGGGGCGCGAGGTGCGTGGTGTGATGGAGGGGTTGTTGAGTGTGTACGACCGGTTGTGGCAGTGTGTTGTAGGGGTTGGGTATGATGATATTGTATTTCTGCAGTGGTACGGGAAGATTTTTGATGGGAGTGACGAGCGCCTGCATTGCGGGATGGGGACTGACCGGATGGTGGGCCCCTTGGGCAAGGTGCTTTTGGAGCGGACGATGGCGCGGCTGGCGGATGATGTGCGGCCGTTGGTGCGACGGGTGTTTATGTCGCACGATCGACAGGTGCGGTCGTTGGCGATTCAGCGGCGGATTGATGCGGCGTCTGCGCGACGCGAGATGGACGCCGCGGTGCGGGCTGCTGGTGCCGCGGTGCGGGTGGTGGCGCCCGAGTTGGAAAAGTGTCAGGGGGTCGGATGTGACGGGCTGATTGGCCTGAACGCGGTGTGCAACAAGTGCAAGGAGCGGCTGTGTCGGGTGTGTCTGGTCATGTACCGTGGAGAGGAGCACGAGTGTGATGCTGGACAGGCGGCGAGTGTGGCGGCGGTGCGCGCTATGGGGCGCGCGTGCCCCAAGTGTGGGATTGTGATTTCGCGGATTGATGGATGTGACCACATGTTTTGCACGGTGTGCCATGTGGATTTCCACTATGTGACGGGCAAAGTGTCGAAAGTGCCGCATCACAATCCGCATGGGAACGCGTGGCGGGCGTCTGCTGCTGGGAAGCAGGAGATGCGGCGGCGCGAACAAGGCGTGGCGGCGTGCACTGACGATTTTCGACTGAGTTCGAGTGATTTAGCGGCGATGCATCGGTTGCTGTGTCAAGGGACGCTGACAAGCATGCGGTTTCTGAACATTGCGCTGCATGTGCACGACGAGAATGCGGCTGTGTTTGGGATTCCCGAGGGGTCGCAAATGAAGCGGCTACACCAGCGGGCGCACCGAACACATGCTGGGGAGATGTATACGGACTTGGTTGAGAACGCGTCGCGCAATTGGGGGACCGTCATTGATGAGCGGGTGCATCGCGTGTTGGGCAACATGTCTGATGCCGAGTTTGAAAAGAGTGTGCGGCAAAAAGTGTTGGTGGCCGAGTATGTGTATATGTGTGCTGGAGTGTTTGCTGGGGTGGTTTCTGCGACGCGGGAGATTTTGCGGGACTCTGCTGCACAGTACATGGAGTTTCCGGTGGCGCTGCGATGCGGTAGTTTGTTGGAGAGCATTATTGAGCCGCGGATGCGGCAGATGATTGTATTTTTTGGGGATGTGTTGGAGCAAGGGAGTCGGGTGTTTGGGGACGACTGTGTGTACCGATTTGTGTTGCGGGATTTGGCCCGGATTGAAGTTGAGAAAGTGTTGGTGGTGTGAATTAAAGATTGTTGGTTTGTTTGTGGGGTGGTTAGTGGTGTGTGGAATAAGTGCGGTGTTTTTTGTGTTGGTTGGTCGCTGGCGGCCGCAAGGACGCGTGCCGTTTTTTAGTAGTTTCTATTTGATGTGGGAGATTACTGTCATGGCATCGTATGCTTTGGTGTATCATAAGATGGGCCACGAAGTGAGTAGCTCTGTGTATGTGTGGTGTGCTGCTCTGTATTTTGTGTGGTTGATGGGGTCGAATATGACGAGAAGAGGCGCAGATACAGATACGCGTTTGTTGAGCATTTTGCGCAGGACACGGCGCGCAGCCGTGCGCGGCTTTGAGCATCACGGAAATGTATATGTGTGGGGTGGTGTGGGTGTGTTTGTGAAGGACGATGCATGTGTATGCGCGATTGAATAGTGTGTCGGGGCCGCTGCCGACGGGGTTGTATGTGATGCACATTGTGGCGGTGGTGGTGCACATTGCGACGCTGTGTGTGTGTGTTGGGGTGTTGATGCGGAAAGGCGGAACTCTGCCGACGTATCGGGCGTCGTTTGATTACACGCCGGTGGTGAATGAGACGGAGGGAGGGTTGTTTAATCCGCGTGTGGTGATTAAGATGCTGAAGCCTGTGAGTTTTGCGCCAATTGTGGCTGGTTTTGTTTTTCCGTCGATTTTGGAGCATTTGTTTTATGTAGTGGCGCCCGGGGTGTACAATTGGATGCTGTACGAGGACAAGATTGGATGGGTTCGCTTTCTGTCGTATGGCTTATCTGCGCCGTTGATGAACTGGGCGGTTAATTATTTGTGTGGGATTGGGGAGCCGCTGGTGTTGTGCAGCAGTGCGTCGTTGATTGTTGTGATGTTGGCGATTGGCTATGTGTTGGCGCCGGGTGACGGGGCGCGGTACAAGCTGCATGGCCTGGTGGCGACGTTTGCAATGATTGTTGCCTTTATGCCGGGACTGTTGGTGGCCTCTTCGTATCCGGACTTGCCCGCGGAGGTGCCGGCGATTATCACTGTGATTGCGGTGTTGTATGCGTCGTTTGGCGGGGTGTTCTTTTGGTCGTACTATTCTGGGGAGACGGCGCCGCGGTATACATCAGAGAAGGCCTATGCTGTGCTATCATTGACGTCCAAGGTGTTTTTGGCGTATATGCTTGCGTTTGGGGTTGCGATGCGAGCATGAAATCGTAGTATTATTAAAATTTTATTTTTTTTCGGACCACTGAAAGAAAGGTGATCTGGCGCGTGACAGTTTCATGGCAAGTCAAGGAGCGCTGCACAAGCCAGCATCGAGAGCTTGGTTAGTCATGGGGATGAGGTGTTGGCCGTCCGAGTCGCGCTGGATGCAGTAGATGAGATGGGGCCCGCGGAGCACGAGCTGGTTGTAGTGCTGCAGGGCAAAGGCGGTGCGTTTGGGGAGGAGGTAGGTGGCAAGGGGGTTTTCGGGCAGGTTGTGGCTGGTGAAGCAGTCTGCAGCGACGACAAGGGCATAGGTGTGGTCTGGACGTGATTCGAGGGTAAAGTGGGTGATATCAATGGGCTGGCCATTGAAGATGCGCGGGAAGAGTGTGTCGCGCATGTGGTCAAAGGAGGTGTTTTCAAGCCACTCTGGGGTGATTGTTTTTGTGCCGGGCATGAGGATGCAGATTTGTGGGTGTTGTTGTTGTGCCATGTTGGGTCGTGGTTGTTGTAAAATGAGACTTTGGGGTGGATTACTGAAAGATTTGAAGGGTCATTTTTTGGTGGGGGGGTCAAGTGGCCATGAGCGACGGGGCGAATTTGCATTTGCTGGTGAAATCGGACCCGTTTCTAGTGAATGTATTTGCAAGGTTGCATGCATATATGCATCACGTGAGTGGATTGCGAAATTCGTTTAGTCGATATGAGACGTTTATTTGTCGGTTGGTTTTATGCGGCGGGGTTGTCTTGGGACGAGCGGGAGGTGTGTCGAGTAATTGCGGACCTGGACTGGGCGGATCGGGATGCATACGAGATTTTTGGGCTTGTTGCCAACAAGTGTCTGGTGCGTGATATAGCTGAAATATGCGGCATGTCACGTGGTAAATGGATATTGTTTTTTGTATTGGGCTGTAAGGTACAGACGTATGACGAGTGGAATCATGTGATGGGTCTTATTTCGCCGCCGAACCAGCCGTATGACGCAGCCAAGTACGGCGTGTTGGATATAGCGAATATCAAGACGCTTGATTTGGTGTTGTTTGTGATCAAGGGTGCTGCTTTGTTGCGGACGTATCATATACCACAGAGTGTGGTGATTGATATTCTTGAGCGGGGATTTGTTGAGTTTGGTGTTGAGTTTATTTGTGCGCGATGGTTGCTATCCGCGGATGGGCATTTGATTGATGCGCTGCGTATTCCTGATGGCCGTGTTGTGTCGGTGGCAGCATTGGTGTCGCGGTATAGCACGTCGAGTGAGATGCACTATTTTTGGCGTCGCAGTCGGTACGTTAAGATGTTGACATGGCATAGGTATTCGCAGGTGGTGTGTCGGGATCTGCCTGGTTGCCGGGACCTGGCTGCGATTTTTCGGATGTTTTTGCTGTGTATGGGGCGGGCGGGGGTGCATGTGACAGCTGAGTTGGCGTATGATGTATTTGAGATGGTGCGTTTGTTTTGATGTATGTTAGTGGTCATTTTTCTTGTTGGTGGTCCGGATATTACATGGACTGGGTTGCGCTGTATGCGTCGCTTGGGGCGCGGTGTCCTGTTGGCGGCGTTGTGAGGCACGTGATGGATATACTGCGCGCTGTTGGCCAGCGTGATTCTATGTTGATTGGGCCGCCAATGCTGCAGATGGTTGCACACACATACGAGCTGCTGAAGTGGTATATTATGCAGTGGTTTCAGAGCATGACATGGAATGCGTGGTGCAAGATGACAGAGACGGGTGATAGCAAGACTTTTTTGAATAGTGCAATTCAGAGCATGATGGTGTGGTTGATTGTTCCAAGTCACACGCCCGTGGTGGGACCGCCCGAGATGGCGCCGCTTGTGGACTGCCGGGGCCACGATGCAAACTCTGCGCTGTGTGATATGGTGTTTGTGGTAAAGGCTGTGGCCGATTTGGTGGGACTGGTTGATGAGCATGGTGCTCACCGTCTGGTTCTTCGTGAGGGTTCTATGGATTATGTGGGACAGATGGCGGGGCGATTGGCGGGGATTGTTGGGGATGCGGAAATGGGGTGTCTGTGGGATGTGGTGCACAATCACGGGCCTTTGTGTATACGGGTGGGGACGCGAGAGGTTGATGTGATACGAATGGCATCACGGTATGCGTTGAGCGATTCTGGTGGTTTTTGGCACTATCGGCCATTGATGTGGGACCGCGTAGCGCATGCATTGTTTGTACCGTCTGGGCTGCCCGTGGCAACACCTGCCATGGAGCGTGCCCGACGGTACTACTGTCGTATTAATCGGATGCTGCGGTTGTTTTTGTTGTGTTTGGCGCGGATGGGGGTGCACGTGTCGCCGAGTGTGGCGTATGATGTATTTGAGATGATCTATGTTTATTATTAAAGAGACCGGGTGTCATTTTTTTGGAAACATTAAAGATGTCAGATGAGTATGCGTTGATTCGGGCGTCATTGGCGCCGCGGTGTCCGGCGAACATTGTGCGCAAGACAATCGAGTTTTTGGAGGATGTGCAGATGTGGAATCGCGACATGGTTGCGCTGTGTGAATGGTCGTGCAAGGACAGGATTTCGCGGTATGTGATGTGTTGGTTTGGCTACTACACGTATGATCAGTGGGTGGAAAAAAGCCAGCTGCACGGAAAGGCGCTGTCGGCAATGACCATGTGCATTTTCCGGTGGATCTACAAGACGCCGTATGTGGACGATGGGACGGATACGCGTTTGTCGACGCGCGTGCAGCGGCTTGTAGTGGCGCGGTTTCGGCTGTGGGACGCGGATGACTGGGACGTTGCGCTGGATGACATTGCGTTTGTGCTGCTTGCGTGTATGTACTATTATTTTCCGGGCGTCTGCACTGTTGGTACGCTTACTGTGGAGCGCGACGCGTTGATTGGTCGTCGGTTGGTGGGGATTGTGGGCGAGCACGCTTTGGGCGAGCTGTGGCATCGCATGTACAGTCGTGTTTACATCCAGCGTATGCTCTTTGGTTCGACTGAGGAATTTGTGTATCGCCAGCGTATGATGTGGCGGTATGATGTTGCCAATGGACTGAAGTACGGGTATGCGGTGTTGTGGGACCGTGTGGCGCACGCTACCGAGAGTCGGGCAGGGTGCATATTGGCTGTGCCGTACGCAAAGAAGAATCGCGAGCTGCGGCAGTTTTTGTTGTGCATGGAGCGGTGCGGGGTGCATGTGACGGCGTGGTTGGCGTATGAGATTTTTGAAATGGTGTGTGTGAACCATTCCTTGGCAGATCAGTATGTAGCATGAGATATATAAGATAAGTTGTGTGTTTTGTGAATACAATTGTGACGCGAAACATGGCTGTTGTAAATGGGTATCGGGGAACATTTGGGATACATGGCTTTTTTAGCAATGCCCAAAGTCAGATTGCGCCTGTGGATCATTACATGAACGAGGGAACCGTTGCTCAGCTGTGTGCTGAGATTTTGAAATGCGACGGGGGCAGTGAAACGCGGCTGGGTGCAATGCGCGAGGCAAAGACGGAGAGCGAGTTGGTGGGGCAGTTGTCGTGCTGCTCTGGACCCGGGTTTCACCAGCCTGTCGAGCCCGCGGGGTTGTATGAGGCGTGCATTGCAGATTTTGAAGGGGGTGGTGTTTCGTGTGTGTACATGGCGCTGGGTGGGTTGGCCGGACGGCTGACGCTGCGCCAATGTGATTTGCGGACGAAACTTGGTTCTGTTATTGGGGGGGATCTGCGCCCCTTTTTTACGAGCGAGCCTGGTGGGATTGGGCAGCAGTTGGGCTTGGTGTTATTTTTGATTGCGTTGGCCAATGACGTGGGTGACCGCGATGCGCGATTCCAGCATGTGTTCGACGATTCGTCTCCGTCGATTCAGGCGCAGCTCGCAAACGATGCGAGTGCGTCCTACAAAGAGCTTGTGAAATTGTGGCAGTGCGTGTCGGTGCTGTGTTCGCGGGTGTTGGAGTATGGTGTGAATGTGGGAGTTTTGATTTCCGGCGTGCTATGTCCTGGTTTTCTGCAGGCGGTGACACGCCACGCACCCATGTTGCTGACCACAAAGTATCAAGATACGGGACTCGTTGGTTCCGGTTATTGGATGAACACACTTGTGTTGTTGACACAGTGTGGGATTGCCGCAATGCCTGACCGCGTGTTTGTGGGGACGGCGTTTGCTCGGCTGATTGATTTGGCTCATGTTTTGTTCTACAAGTCGAGTGTATCACTAGAGAGTGTGATGTCTGCTGCCGCCACCGATGTGAGAAGCCGCCTGTTGCGCCTGGCATGCGGCCACGGTTACCGCGCTGTGCACACGCTGAACACGTGTGTGATTCGTTTGCTGCGGGAGACTGCCGCTGAGTGGTTTCGTGAGAACGGCAGCGGGCTTGGATGCTACAACAAGGACTTTACATTTGTGCCCATCTGTGCGTTTTAATTTTTTGGTCTCTCTCTCTCTCTCTCTCGCGCGTTTTGTTAGAGTTAAGAGGGTGTAGAGTAAATAAAGAAGAGGATGGTTGAATTCATGGCTGTGATGACCTGCCAGTGGCGTTGGCGCCAGCGTAAGATTTTTGTGGCTGTTGTTTGGATGTGCATTGTGTATTTTGTGAAATTGGGTGAACGATAGCCGTACTGTATGACGAGGCCGCCGGGGCGAACAACGCGATCCCATTCATAGAGCATGTTTGAGATGCTGCGTGTGTCCTGAATGACATTAAAGAGCCGCGCGCAGTGGAGGACGTCAAACGCGTCGTTGGAAAAGGGCATGGTGTTGCGAAAATCCGAGTATAGGGTGATGATGCCTCTGGCAGCGGCGGTCTGCATGTATGGGACGTGTTGCCAGTCGCGGACAATGCCGATGCCTGCCACGCCGCGGCGTGTGATTTCTGCTAGGAAGCCGCCGGTGCCGGCACCAATGTCCAGCACGGTGCGATAGAGTGGGTTGTGCCAAAAGGTGGTGCTTAGGATGCGTTCGATGGTATTGATGTATGTGCGCCAGCGATGCGTTTCTGACACAAATTGCCAGCACTTGGCACAGTCGCCCTTGGGTCGGGCAGCCAGTGCATCAAAGGATGTGTATTTTGCATCTGTTGTGTTGAGGTTGACGTTTTCTTCTGGTGGATTTGAGCGAAAGGATGGCATTGGCGGGATATAGTGAGGTGGGTGGTTGGATATGCAGGCGCGCTGTTTAAGGGGTCCGCAGTCTGGGACAAAGGCGGTGCGAAATGCCGCGGTTGATTCGAGGAGGACGTTGGGGCACGGGTCATCGGTGACATATTGGCCGTGTGCGTGGCGTAGTTGGTCGCATCGCGAGAGTTGTGCAGCAGCTGCGGCGTGTGCAAGTATGAGCATACATGCTGTGATGGGTGCTTGCATGGTATGTGTTGTAAAATGAGTTGCTCTGGGCTGGGCGCCTCGTGTGCACCCAGGGTATGCGTTGGGCGTCGCAACGGCAAGGGGTATGACCCGCATTTCAGCTGATGCTGTGTACGTCACACGTATGGGTATCGGTTTGGCTGACTGTGTCGGGCGTGACGTAGGTGTGTGTGTGTGTGTGTGTGTGTGTGTGTGTAAACGAGACTCATTGGCGCGTATCGTTTTGGCTGACTGTGTCGAAACGACGTCACGCTCGACGTCACATGTGTGTATCGGTTTGCTTACTTTTGAGGCTTATACGTCACGTTCGACATGCCGATATGCCTGACACGACGTCACATTTGATATAGTCAGCCAAAACGATACTCGCGTGTGACGTCACAAAGTCAACGATACAATCGCCACGGTTAAAAGAACGAGGTGTAAATGTTGGGTATTTTTTTTTAAAGTTGACAACAACGATGGTTGTGCAGTGGGCTGATTTGATGGTTGGACATCCGCAGTGCGGCGCGGAACGCGTTTTGCCGGGCCGCCTGCAATATGTTGGCGATGAGGATGCGTTTGGGCCACATGGGATTCCTGGATTGGACCCGGGAGCATTTGAAACAGCCGCGGTGTTTTCGGTGCAGAATCCGGGCATGATGCTGGGGCTTGCGGGGCGCCATCAGACGATTAAGGAACGGTATGGGATCTCTGCTGAAGTTGTGCCCAACTTTTGGCACGCGACGCGGATTGACGCGGATATCAGCAATTTGTTGGATTTTGGGTTTTCGATGACCAAGGCAACAGATGGGTCGTTTGGTCGCGGCTTTTATGTGACCAACATGCCGCTGAAGGCCAATTCGTATCAGCACCACTGGCTAGGCAACACGACTGGGCTGCGGCTGATGCTGCGGTGCTCTGTGTTGTACCACGACGAGTTGTGCGAGGTGTTTCGAGTGGGGCATTTTGATCGCATGCGACGCGGCCCAACGGCGGGGTACACGTGCGTGTCTGGCTTTTTGCAAACGGGCCACGAGCTCGTGTTCTACGATCCGCGGGATATCGTGATTGATGCGGTTGTTGTGTACAAAGTGCGAGATGTGCGTGTAGACAAGCCCGCGCAGCTGAACATTGTGACAAAGCCGTGTATCATGATGACCGACTCGCTGTCGAAATTTTTGCATGGATTGGAGGACAAGTTTGTGAAGGGTGATCCTGCACGCAAGACACAGCACAACATGCTGGTGCGCGCCTTGTTGTATCGGGAAACGACGGCAATTCAGTTTATTGCCGACTACAGTGTTTTTGCAGGAATGAGCATTGTGTCGGCTGTGGGCACGGCCGAACGGTTGGTGGATGAGGTTGGCAAATGCCGTCAGTCGGATGCAGGTATGTATGTGTGTGCGTGTGTCTCGCGATGCTGATGTGTACTGCAGTGGTTGCTGGTGCTCCAAGCACCGTTTTGATGCCAGAGCGCTATCGTGTCACGCTGGAGACAACGATTCCCAAAAAGGTGGCCGAGCCTGTGCCCAAGGTGACGCAGCCGGGGCCTGTTGCTGTAGCTGTGGCGCGTTCTGGCCAGACGGTGATAAGTCCTGGGCAGCAGACGATGGCGCCATTCAACGTGCAGCGTGCTAATGCGGTGAGCGAGCCGTATGCGCCACCCGTGCAGCGGAGTATGACCGTGCGAGCACCCTCTCCGCCGCCCGCAGACGAGGGCCGCGAGGCGAAGCGGGTTCGGGGCGAAGATGACATGTCATAGTATTAAAGTATGAATGTTGAATAAAACAGGGTTGGTGATGGATGACGGGGATACTGTGATTTTTATTCGGTTGCCACGGGACCCCGAGCGGCACCAGCGCGCGCGGCGGATATATAAGGAATTGCGCAAAGAGTATATGCGAAGTATTGCCGGGATTGTGATTCGGCCAGGGGACAATATTATTGCTGTGTATTTGGTGCCGGGCGACACGTGGGTGGAAACGCAGATCACGGAGAGTGCTGCAGAGGCCGATTTGGCGGCGGTTGGGTACACGCTGGTGTTTGCCCGAGGCGTGAAGCCGCCCGGGGTGGTGGCGCGCGTGTTTTATGGCTGCTGTTAATGAGGTGGCTGGCCAGCCTTATGGGGATTTACCGTATAGGCGTGGTGCACCTCTTGATGTGAGTTGGCTGGATGGGGACGACCTTGTTCCTTACCGACGACCACATGCCCATACTGAATCAGACACAGATGAGGGTCTTGCGGCTGCGTTGCGTGATTCGTCACGTGTGTCTTCCGATAGTGACGAGTATGAAGACGTGCTGGCGAATAGTCTGCTGGATACGGGTAATGCATATGAGCCCATGCCCTTTACGCTGGAATTGTTTCTTTCGTGGCGGATGTTGTGCGTGTGCCGAATCCCGGGCAATGGCAATTGTTGGTTTTTGGCTGTTGTCTATTCAGCAACAGAGATGGGGATTTATGACCGGTTTTTAAATGCATGTGGGTGTACACCGAGTGCATTAATAGCTGATTTACGGCAAGGCTTTGCTGCTTTCATTGCCAGTAATTATCGTGACGAGCTTGATGCACCCACCACCTTGGCTTCGGATCACTGGTTATATCCTGTGTGGAGTGATATTCATTATGAAATGACGTCTGAATCACTTGACGCGTATTTATCCGAGTATGTACGAAAAGATATGAAGGATACATCTTTTTGTTTATTTTGTATACTTGCGGTCGTGTTAGAGGTTAATGTTATTGTCTATTATGTTTTATACCGTGATAATATGCAGGACATTAAGCGATGGGCATGTAATGTTTATACGCCACAACAGAGTGTTCGTGCGTTTAGTGCAGACGAGATGCACCTGTGGCCGACGACTGGTTTTATTATGCGATACGATGGTAAACATTATGATAGTATTGTGCCGTGCCATACACGCGAATTGCAGCGTGCACCTGGCGTGTTTTATGGCAACAGTGCACTGAACACAGTACTTATGTATTTTTGGATTCGCGCTATTGCTGAACGGCGGAGTGGGTTCTTTTTGTATGACACGCATAAAATGCCGTGGCAGGCAAAGCGTGAGCGTGATAGCATGAATATCTCGGCCAAAGTGGTGCGTCGACAAGATTATGCGTATCACGTCAGTCATTATGACCAGGTGAATCCAGTGGGTGACACGGACACAGTTCTAGACGTTGATCATTTTAATGGGTTCCGGTGTTGTGCGGCGTCATTGGGCAGAGGTGTTGGGGACGAGTGTCTTTATTGTGGCGATAATGTGTGGGGCATTCAAAAAAGTGTTGATGTGTGTATTTTTGAAGACCTGTGTGCACTGATGGGGATTTCGTATGGCTTTACTTCTGACTAGTAAAGAGGGATGCCCAAATGAGCTGGGATGCAGGTGTGCAGTAGGTGTTTGGATTTGGGAGCTGGATGCCGGTGTGGACACTGAGGTTGTGGATGTTGATAATAAATGTGGAGCGCGCGTGTGCATGGTTTGGATGTGCCGGGTCGCGGAAGGATGGTTCGTTGCGCAGGATGGATGCAAGGGCCATGGTGATGGTGTCGGTGATGACGGCGATGGTTGGCATGGCGTTGAGATTGTTGAAGTGCATGTAGTCGAGATAGGCGCGGATGATGTTGGAAAGAGCTGTGACGGGGGTGCCAAAGCACGTGATCGTGTCTTGTACACCTGCGAGACACGGTGCGACGAGAAGCGCGAGATCTCGCACGCCGTGCGGGATGAACACGGGTGTGCCTTGGAGGCGCGGAATGTGCCTGGCCAACAAGTTGGATGTGTTCATGGAGACGGCCAGGTTTGAATAGGTATCCGCGGTAAAAGTGTGTACTTTGACGGGGATCGCGACGCGGCCATGCGCGTCTTGCCGCAGGATGGGAGCCGCGCTGTGTTCAATGATGTGTGTGAGAAGGGGTACCATGTCGCCGGTTGGCAGCTGTAGTTGTTGCGCGAGTGACGGCGTGCAGACAATCGTGTGGGCCATTTTTTTGGGGCGGGGCGAGAATGAAGATTTTAAAATTGTAAAAATGAATCTGTCATTTTACAATTTTGTAATATCTTTTTACACAAATGTCTGTTGCATCTATGGACATGGAGCGCGCGGCTATCCTGGATGGTATGCGGAATGTGTGCCGCCGGGTGATCATAGCGTGCAACGCGCTGTCGACGGTGGCAAGCCACGAAACTGAATTCGCGCTGGTGGAGATTCGCGCGCAGATGGAAGCCGTGATGATTCGGACAGCAATGCGCGGATCGGAGCAGCCCTCCGCGCCGCGGTTGTATCCGATTTTTGGTCGCCGCAGCGCGCTGCACCGTTTTTGTCGTTACGATGCACCCAAGCTCATTGCGGTGTGTGGATCCGCGGCGCGGATTGCTTTGAAGGAGGTCGAGGCCGCGCTGGAGGTGTCGCCGTATGCTTCGATGCCCAGTGTGCGCCTGTTGTTGAAGTGTCTTGATAAGACAAAGAAGGTGTACAAGCATTGAATTTTTTTGTTGTTGTTGTTGTTGTTGTTGATGTTGATGTACGAGATTGAATCAAAGTATATTAAAAAAGACGATCCTTTTTTCCAGTGTGTGCTTTTCATAGGCATGAAGCGGGTCAAGTTGGATGCCGAGCAAAATCCAGATGTGGTGGCAGCCGATTTAGCGGTGCGCATGCCTGCGCCAGTGGATGAAGAGACGGTAGTTGATGGAACGCCCGCGGATATTCCTAATCACGGGTATGGGAGGTACATCATGGATGTGCTCAATGTACATGTCGGGCGCCAAATTTGGGCGTCAGACACAACTCAACTCCAGTTGGTGAAATTTCTCGCGAAGGGGTCGTTTGGTGCAGTTGGCGAGGGGTGTTTGCAGCCGCTGGGCGCGGATGCGAGTGCAGCTGGAGAAAAGGTTGCCATAAAGGTACAGTGGGATTCTGCAGATGCGAGCATGGAGCTGCGGCAGTTTCGCCGGTTGTGCCCGGACGGCCAGGATTCCGAGTCGCGGCACATTGCGTGGTTTCGGGCGTCGTTTCCTGTGACGCTGGGCAAATACACGTACCACGCGTTGATGTTTGCCTATTACGATGGCTCGCTGGTCAAGGCCATGGATAAGAAGATGGTGAGTCACGACGACATTCTGCGCATTATGTCTGAGATGGTGAGTGCGTTGGTGTTTTTCCATGGGCCGATCAGGTTGCGGAGTGGGTCGATGGCCTACAACTGTCACCTGGATTTGCATCCTGGCAACATTTTGATACGGATGCCAGAGAAGCACGGGTTTCTGACCGATTTTGGGTACGCGGCCCGGTTTTATGAGTATCCTGCCGACGCGGATGTGTTTACCACGAACCGGACTCGGTCGCCGCGGGAGGTTCCTGGGACGGTGGTGAGTGTACTGACTGCGGATGAGATGGCAGCAAATCATCGGTTGTACTGGGGGTCGCGACGCAGTGACCTGCAGATGTTGTTTGGCGGGGTGTTGCGCGAAATGCCGGTGTGGTGTATGGACAGGCTGTCAAACTGGCTTGGGTTTCATCACAGAGGCGAGGAGGTTCTGTTTCATCCTGCAGCACGGGTATCTGGTTGGCTGAAGAAGACCATTTGCCGGGAACGTCTGCATCCTGGGATGTATCGTGTTTTGAAAAAGTTGTATGAAGAATACGACGTGTTGACTGCTGATGTGCCGTATGCATGGATTCAAGGCCAGTTGCAGCAGATGCGGGACGATTTGCGCGCGAATCCCCTTGCCGCCGAAGCAGCTCCTGCTTCACCTGTGCCGTCGCCTGTGGGTACTCCCACGCCAATCTACTCGAGCATGTCTGGTGTCGTCGAGGAGACACTCGATGATGATGGCATGTATGCTCTTCTGCAGGGTCTTATCGACCACGTCATTCACGAGACCGATGACATCCAGGTGATACTGCGTACGATACCCGACTATGGCAAGCCGTGTGGTCGTGCTGCAATTTTCAACAAACTGACGGATGTCATCGAAGATGCTGGAGTGTGTGTTTATACACGTCTCGCTGATGCAAACTACGTGGAAAGGCAATTGGTGCGGTTATGCCCTGACGGGCAAACTGCAGAAACGCGCCACCTGCCGTTGTTTCGTGATATGTTCCCGATACGGCTTGGTCAGGAGTATCGAGTTCTCTTGACTGGGTGGTACCCCCTGGATTTGTATGACGCCATCCATCCTGTTTTGCTTTCGCGCTCGGATTACTTTCGAGTGTTTTCAGAGGTGGTGGGTGCGTTGCAATTATTTCACCAAGCCGAGATGGTGGATGGTGAAATGACGTACAATTGCTTCCAACACATTGGAAGTGAGAACATTAAGGTGGTTGGTGTGGGGCGAGTTGCCATTTTGACCAACTTTGCGGATGCGCTACAGATGTACGAGTATCCAGCGGGCACTGACGTGGACCTTGTGGATCGTACAACCTCTCCGCGTGCTGGAGTAATACTCCTAAAAAACGTGCCACAATTTCGCCCCCCTTCACGGCGTAGCGATCTTGTGCAGTTGGTGGGTCTTTTGGTGCTGTATCTGGATTGTGTTGTGGGGTGTACGCCCTTTGCGCGTAAGTTTTATACTGATTTCGATTTTATTTACCATTTACATGCGGTGAAAATTGACCGCATTCGTGCCATGTTGACAGACGTGCCCGCTGAATACGCGGCACTGCGTGACATTTTCGTGCGCCTGTATTCCGAGTATGATGCGCTGTCGGGGGATCTGCCGTATGCGTGGATCCAGGAGCAGTTGTTGGCCATGGGCGCGGGTTAGACACCATGGTGGTGGGCGTGTCATTTTTTTTGATATTGAAAATAAAAAAAGGGGAGTGTTCATTTTTCGTGTTTTGTTGTTTTCAACAGGCCCCACTTTGTTTACTGTGATGCACGGGTTGGATATTGATGATGTGGTGGGGGCCGCGCAGTTGGTGTCGATGCGACGCAATGCGCCGGTTGTAGAGCCGCGGCATATCAAGCACAGCGTGTACATGGACCACGTGATGCGGGAGGACGCGTGTGCCGACATGCTGCAATATTTGTGCAGCGATGCCTTGTCTGAGAAGGTGTTGTCACGCGCACATGCTTATTTGAACGACGTGCTTGATCGCGTTGTTGTGCGTGTTTACAACGCGGCCGGTGGTCCGGCGCTGTTGCCTGTGCGCTCTTGCAATTCCTATGTGCGGTGCGTGGACCGGCTGGAGCAGTGTCGCGTGTATCAGCACACGGCAAATAATTATCATGGCGACGATGTGCTGCGCAGTACGCTGAGCCGCGTCCGACAAAGTGTTGAGGAGTGCGTGGCACACATTCGCGCGGACGTGTATGAGCAAGTGTTGGACGCTGTTTCAAACAACAAATCATTAAGTTGGGGTACATTGGACGGCGTTGTGTCTGCCGCCGTGCATATGGACCGGACGCGCTTTCGACGCAATATGCGGATTGTGTATGAGAAGATGCCACTAAGTGGTGCGTGTGCCGCGGTTGTGTGTGGCAAAGCTTGACATTTGTTTTTTTAATGCATTAAACCAAAAAAATCCAGTGGGTTCGTGTGTGTGTGTCTAATTAAACCACGATGAGACCAGGCCAGTGTCTGGGTCGCGGGTGATGCGTGCCGGGTCGACCGTGACGACGCGCGTGGTGTGGGCATCTACTTGGTCGGTGATGTCGTCAATGACCTTGGATGTTTGAAAGTATGGGTGGGCAAGAATAGGGTCAGTGGTGCTGCGATGACCAGCATTGCAGTCGAGCGACGCAATGCCAATGTCAAAATAGTCCTTTGGCTGATCGAGAAACAGCGACGGTCCATTTTGCCGGTTGGCGGTGACCAAGTGGTACACAAACTCTTGTTTTGGGTAGGGTGCACGGACCCACCCTGGCATGTTGTGGGGAAAGTACCATTCTTGTTTTGGGTGTGGGCCGACTGGGTCAATGACGGTGAGCGAAACGGGGTGCCAGTCGGTGACAACGGGTGTGTGGTTGTCGGGTCCCCAAAAGTAGGTGTAATTCGGGTCGTCTTCCGGCAGCTGAGGTGCTGGGAGCCGCACCACACACGCAACGCCCGCGGTGCTAGAGACACCATCCTCGATGAGTTTGTGGATGGTGGTACGCGAAACACCGTCCCGTGTTTGGACAAGCAGCGGAGCGTCGCCGTGAATGCACCCGGCTTGGACGGCGGACATGGACAGTGACTGCTGGGTGGCCTGTGAGTTGCACCGCTGCTGGTCGTTGAGATGCGGTGTGAACACGGTGTCGCTGATGGCATTGAACAAGAGTTTGCGCATGGCAACAACTTCAGGGGTTGCAATGGCGCGATTGTAAGCGGAGATGTCATCGGCGGCAAACTGGTTGGCGCAGTGGTTCTGCAGGGTGCGCAGGTAGGTGCGTCCCCACGAGTGAAAGTTTTGGGCGGCCTTGAACACCTGGCCGGCGGATGGGCTTGGTGAATCGCTGCAGTCCTCAAAGATAGCCACGGCTTCGGAGTGGGCATCGTGGATGGGGGGCGTGTGAATTTCGCTCTTTGGATTTTGGATGAGCTGGCTGAGGATGGCGCCAAACTGGGCGGCGTGCTCCGTGTGCTGGCGCGGTGGGTTGACAATGATGTGGGCCATCAGTGCCGAGATCATGATGGGGGCGGTGGACATGTCTGAAATGTAGAGAACGATGCCGTTGAACTTGGTGGCAATGTGATAGAGCAGATCAATCTCGGTGCTGTTGCCCATGGCAATGGTGTGCATGATAAAGTTGCGGTTGGCGATTGCAATCTCCTCGATTGCCGCGAGGACCAGTGTCGAGTCATCCGGGATGCCGTCGGTGAGGAGAATGTGGTGGGTTTCCTCGTTGGGCGTTTGCGGGGCATTGGCTGCAGCGTGTAGGGCCAGATGCATGGCCGTGTTCATCTGGATGTGGGCGTACAAGAGGTCGCGGAGGGCCATGTCCATGAGGCCATTGTTTGTGACCAGCGTGCGGGTGGCGCGGGTTGGCGTGACGCGGTCTGAAAAGAGGGTGATGGTGATGTAGACATTGCGGTCTTTGATGCGCTTGAGGGCCACGACGACGCTGCGCAGAATGTGCGCGACAAGACTCCATCTGCTCGGGGCGCCTTCGATGCTGGGCTTGCTGGAGACTTGCATGGAGCCAGATGTGTCGAGGATAAAAACAAAGTGCAGGTCGGGCGTAGCTGTGACGTCTTGCACGGCTACTGGTTGCGCGACCGCCGTCTCCAGGGTGGTTTCATCGCTGCGGATGGCGGTGTAAAAGTTGGGCACGTCGCAGAACTTGGCGGAGAAGGGCGATGTTGGACGGTCGCCGGTGGCCACTTTTGATGCAATGAGCTCGTCGGTGCAAGCGGCGTGGTAGATGCGATTCGCGCCGCCAATGGAGATGACAGCTGGCGTGGTGACTGGCGCCATGCAGATGGGGCACGCGATAGCTCGCTGTGCTGGACTTGCCATGGTTTTGGAAATGTGAAAAATGATTTTGTATTACTGTGTGTGTGGTGGTGTGTGTTCGAGTGACTGACTCATTTTACAATGAGCATGTTGGGTGACAATACTTCCGTGTGTACCAACGGCGCGGTGGACTGCGGGTGTGATGAGTGCGTGAGTGTGGTGTGGCAGCGCATGGATGCGTGTTCGGATGTGGCAAATTTAAAACGGCTAATTGTGTATATGGTAAAGTACGCGCCGCGGAAGATGAAGTGGCGTGTGCTTTTGGAGAGTGGTATGTCGGTGGTGCGTGTGCCTGGCGAGGAGCCTGTGTCTGTTTTGCGCGTGTATTCGCGCTACTCTGAGGAGCTTGATATGCCCGAGTTCTGGCAGCGCGCGCTATGGGACAAGCATGCATGGGTGTGGCATATGAATACGCTATTTGCGCACCCAAAGCCCATTATCTGTAGGTTGCGCTGGGTAGCGCGGCACTTGCGACAGTTTCTGCTGTGCCTGATGCGTGTGACGGGTGGTTTGGTGACAACCGAGTTGGCTGTGGAGGTGATGGAGACGGCGCCGCTGGCGGGCCTGGTGAGCCGCGCGGACCGTTTGTACTTAGGCCTGCATTTGCTGCTGGGTACCAGTTAAGGTAGACACCGTGATGTTTCCCGTTTATGTCACGAGTGCGTGGCTGGACGGTGTGTGTGTGCAAACGCGACGCGGATACGAGAACGCGTGGCGGCGTTGTTTAATGATATTAAAGGGTGTCTGTGTCTGCCTGGTCTGCTTCCATGAGAAAGGGAAAGCGACTATTTAAGCGCGCGATTTCGTCGGGCGTGAACACGGTGTCTTCTGGGAGGCTAAAGGCGGCCGTGATTTCTTTGACGGATTTGTCTGTGAGTAGGCGATCCACCATGTACACTTTGCCGATGTGCAAGGCGAGCTCGTTGCAGTCGAGAAAGTGTGCGAATTCAATCGCGCACCAGATGGTTGGGATGTCAAAGTGTTCTAAGTGTGCGTAGATTGGGTTGGCGTCGGGGGGAGCAGCAAGGCAGTCAAAGATGGCGTCGACGGCCGCGACGGTGTATCCCTTGATGTCAATGCAATAGGGTGTTGTCGCATCCGCGGCTCCGCCGAGGTCGCTGATGAGGTCTGTGATGACGCGCGCCGGCGCGAGTTGCGCGCGTGTGAGGACGCGTGTGTGGTACGTATCTTTGGTGTCCGAATTGAATAGTTGGAGAGTGACTGTTGTGGTCATGGTTGTTTGAGAGTTTTTAAAAAAATGAGGAGTAGGGGGGAAAAAAAGAAAAGGGACAACCGTCATTTTTTTGCAAAGGGTCATGAGTGAAACATCATCTGCGGATGCGGACTGGCGTCAGGGCGCGGACATGCTACGTGATACTATTGTGTATGACGACGGTTCAAGTGTGACGGTGCAGTTGGGGGCACGGATTGGAGAGGGTGTGTTTGGCAGTGTGTACAATGGGCTGATGTACGATGCCGACGCAAAGATGCGCCAGCGTGTGGCGGTGAAAATTCAACAATGTGATGATGAGGCCAAGATGGAAGTGCTCCAGTATCAGCGGTTGTGGGCGGATGAAGAGGCGGCAACGGCAAACTGTATTTGCCGCTGGTTTGGGGCGCAGGTTTTGAGTGTGGGGCCACTCTCCTTTATGGTTGTTGTGATGGAAAAGTATGCAGGGACGCTGCAATCAATGCAGGCACAGATGACTGATGCGCATGTGTTTCGTGTGATTCTGGATATCACGCGGGCGCTTGAGTACTTGCACCGAACGTTTGAGTGCAAGGGGCGGCTGAAATTCAGCGTGCATCGAGACGTGCACGAGAACAATATTCTGATGACGTCTAAATTTGAGGCGTGCTTGGGGGACATGGGCTGGTGTGGGGTGTATTTTGAGATGCCTGCGGGGTCTGTGTGCACGGTGGATCGAACGGTGCCGAGCGGTAGTCCCATTGCGTGCAGTTTGTCTGAGATGCGCCGGTATCACCGCCAGTTTTATGGTTCGCGGCGCAGCGATTTGCTGATGCTGATTGGGGCATCGCTGCGGTGTTTCAAGCAGGTGCGGACAGGAGATTTGCACCGCCGACTATTTGCAATACGCGTTGAGAAGTACTTGTTTGATCCGTGCAAGAAACCGCGTGGGTGGTTCGCGTCGCGGCTGCACATGCACAAGCCGTGTGACGCGACTCTGGTGGCTATTCTGGAATATCTATTTGAGCAGTGCGACAGTTTGTCGGGGGGTGTTGACATGTACGCGCGTGTGCGTGATCTTGTTGTAGGACGATGTTGAAATGTATTTACGAGTGTTGGAATAAAGGGGTCATTGTTTTACTAAAATAAACGAGTGACAGTGATGAAAGTATTTGTGGCGGTGGACGGTGAAGCGGGCTCGCTGCGTGTGCGTGACGGCTGGTTTATGGCGGTTGGCCTCGCGGTGCTATGTGCGCTGACCGGTGAGGTGCTGCACAAATGGCGCATTGCGATTCCGCCGTGTGCGCGTCATGATCGGCGGTACAAACACGCGAGTCTTTTTCTTGCGCCAGGGATAGATCCGGAGATGGGGGCATTTATTGCACCCGATGTGTATGAAAACTTTTGGAGCAAGCACCTGGATGTGTTGCGGGTGCTTTTGAGTGAGATGAAAGGACATACTGCACGGGCGGCCTGGGCGGCAGTGGCCATGCAGCTGCAGCAGATTTTGGGGATGTATGAGGACGTTGAGTTGGTGAGTGATTGCCCGGACTTTGATCTTGGAATGATCAACAATCGACTGGCCGTGCATGTATCGTGGATGCACCCATGTGGCGTCCGGTACATGAGTCCGTATGGTCGGCTGCGGGTGCGGCAGCCGTACGAAGAGCTGCTGGGGTTTTTACCGGTGATCCAGACACGCCTAAAGCAATCTGCTAATCATTTGGGTTGTAAAGTGACACACCTGCCGGATGATGATGCTGTGCACGTGGGTGTTTTGCAGTCGTTGATTTATAGTGAATTGGAGCATCGAAGACAATAAACACGAGATGGGTTTTTTGGGGTATTTAATTGATCCATGGGCCAGACTATGCTAATGCTATGCTAAAATTGCACACACGTGTGTGTGTGTTTTGAGGAAAGAAGCCCCTACGCTACTAGAACTCGCCTGTTCTTTGTTTTGTAGGTCTCGACGACGTCAATACCCTGGAAGGTGGCGATTTTTGTGAAGAAGAACACTGCTGCAATGACAAATATCCTTTCGGCTTTTGCGTCATCAGGAAATGACGCCCAGAGCTTGGAAAGCAGTGCGACGAGGACGTCCTCGTCAACAGTTGGCGTGATTGTGCCGTCTGGGACAGCGGCCGCGAAATTGGGCTCTTTTTCCTCATCTTCCTCCTCATCTTCCTCCTCGTTTTCTTCGGGCTCATCGAGATTAAACGTATATGGGGCGTAGAGTGTGATTTGCAGTGGGTACGGGCGTCTGCTGACAGGGAGTGGGTCCGTTGAGGCATCCAAGATTTCCTGGATGGCCATGTTCAGAAACGTGATTGCGGCTGGAACACGGATGTGTGCATAAAAAATGTGCGCACGCGGGACTTCCGAAAAGCAGTAGCTGTAAAAGGCGTGGAGATACGCGTTTACAGCCTCGCATGTTTCCGTGATGTGACCTGCGACAGCATCTTCATCTCCGTACTGCTGTGAAAAATCCGCAAGAAAATGACCCATCGTCATTTTCTTGAAGTCCTCCACCAATGCGCATGCCAGAGTCTCCGGCTTGAGATCGTGTACTTTCAGAACGTCTTCGAGACCTGCATCCAGATTGTCGTACAACTCTTCGTCTGTTACCAGTGTTGTGCCAAAAAGGATGTCCTTGTCGCCCGGGTTGAATAGTATTCCTGTGAGAAGTGGTTGTTCTTCATCGAAGTTCTTTTGAGCGATGTGTGTAAAGCCATCTACCTCGAACTCCGCAATGTCGTCTGAGAAAACATTGTTTGCAACGAAAAAGAATGACGAGAAGTAGATGTCCTCTGGGCGTGCGACGAGGGTGAGTTTGATTGGTGTGGATTCTTTGATGCGAGCGAAAAAGGGCATTGTTGATCTGCTGTCCAACGAGTTTGCTTTGCAGAGATGGTGGATGTATGCCAGGTATGCATCCTTGATGGTTGCGAACGTTGGGAGGCCAATGACACGTGTATGAGTGTTGTATTTTGGTCTGCGGATGGCATCTCGGAGTCGTGTGGCAGCTCGCAGCTCGATCTCGCATAGCAGTGGTGCGGGTGCACCTGCGCCGCTGTCGTCGTCCATGGGTGCTAGGCCGGCGCCAGCAGACGACTGTTGCTGTTTCAAAGGGGAGACACGCGCAACATGCTGTGGTGTAGCTTGTTTGCGCTGTGGCGGGGGCTGTTCGTCGTCACCCTCATCAATGACAATGGCTTCTTGGGCCGCAGGTTTCGGGTGGTGTTCGATGGGTGTGCGTTGTCTTTGCGGTGCATCAGGCTTGGGTACCAAAGCGGGGTTGAGGAGTGAGAAAGATTTGTCAACGACCTGGCCATAGGAAGACGACACGCTTCCTGCTTCCGTGATATTATCCAGTACGTATGCGGCTCGTGCAAATGGTGGCACGATTGCATCGAGACGCTCTTTGATGTTGATGGATCCCAGGTATACTGGGTTTGCCGTGAAGCGATGGAGTGCCTCCCACACAAGCGGAATGTCACCAAAGAGTTTGTAAATGACATTGATGTGGTAGAGGACCTCAATGCCCATGGAGAATGTGATGTGAGGGTACATTATGATGGCGTGCTGTACCGTGGGCGATGTAAACAGGTCTGGGTATGCGCCACGCACGGTGAAGGCTTTGCTGTGCGCTTCCGGCAGTAGTGGCGATCGCTTGAGTGACTCGATGAACAGGCCCGTGTTGGCAAAGAAGCTGCAGTGGTTGTAAATGCCGTAGGGGCTTTTGGAGCGGTAAAATGTCCGCTTGTACACCTCATCCATGTCAGGAGATTCCATGGCGCGACGTAGTTCTTCGACCTGTGCTTGATTGGCCGGGTCTGTGGCATAAAGAGGTCGTACGTGGTGGTTGATGACAGCCCGCAAATGACCCGCTTGTATGAGGGGTGTTTCACACATTGTTTTGATACCAAAAGTGTGCTCAAATTTGCACACGCGTTCAAATTCTGTGAAAGCGGCGGTGAGGGTTACCAAGTCTCTGTCTGAAGCTTTTCGCAGGTCTGCGTTGACCGGTGCACGAACGTATGAATGTTCGTATACTTGGCGAAGCATGTAGTAAGATGAGATGTAAATGAGATCCGGGTCGGTTGCCACTTCAAGGACAATGGGCTCTGTGATGGCGGCAAAGTAAGGCAGAAAGCCAAGAGAAACTTTGTGACCGTGGACTAGAGCATGTGCGTATGCGCGGTACGCTGATCTGATGGTTGTGATTGGTGGAGTGTCTGGCATCAAGTACTTGTCGAGTCTTTTGCGGTTTTGTTGCAATGCGTAGTGCAGGTAGGGGAAGGGTCCGCTTTTGAATTTGGTTTCTTTGAACAGGTGCAATTGGATGACTGGCAGCTCGAGTTCTGTTTCATTGTCTTCCTCGGCCGCCGCTGTCTGCTGCATTGGTGTTGGCACAACATGCGCGGCCTTTGGCGGGGATGCCACCTGTGCAGACGCAATGCTGTGCTGGGAACTGGCGCGGCTGGAGCTGGCATCTGTGAACTCGTCGCTGTCGTCGTCGTCCGACGCTTGGGCGGCTGCAGCCGCCTCTTCGGCGGCGAGAGCGTCTGCCTTTTCTGCAATGTTGTGGCCGTGGTATGTTTCCATTTGGGTGAAGGCGGCCATTGCTTTCCACACAAAGGGGATTGTTGGGCCAAATGTGGAGTAGACGACGTTGATAAAGTACAGCATCGGTGCAAAGGGCAGTGGGAATTTTGTGGGGGGGCGCGCCTGCACCATGTCTTGGATGCTTTTGTTTTTGAAGAAAGCGGCTGCGGGGACTCTTGCCCATATGTTTTTGTCCCCCGTTGTGTATGGATTGAAGATCAAGGAGCGATGGAGGAGGGCAAAGTTGACAAAGAAGCTGATGTGGTTGGCAATGTTCATCGGCCCTTTTGATTCTGCAAACGTCTTGGCAAAGACGTTGTTTTCAATTTCGGTGTTTGTGAGAAAGGTTTCGAGGCGCGTCATTTTTTGGGGGTCCGCTGGAGAGGTGGTTGTCAAAGAGCGAAAGTTTTTGTCGAGAATGTACTGGGCATCGCCCGGGCTGATGATGGGGCCAGAAAGGGTGACTCTGCACGCATCGATTTCTGCTTTTGTGAAATTGTGGCCCTGGATAAAGACTGTGTGGAGGTCTTTTTCGAGTTGGGGCGAGTCGAGGATTGCTGCGGCCTTGAGATCTGCGCGGCTTGCGACGAATTCGTGGTTGTATGCATTCATGATGATGTAGAACGAGGAGATGTAGATCTGGTCTGGCTCTGCGGTTGATGCGAGAATGATGGGCTCTGTGTAAATTGCGGCAAAGTAGGGCAAAAAGCCATGGTCGATGGGCAGTTCGTTGACCAGATCGTGGGCATAGGCGTGGTAGGCTGAGCGGATGTCGGTGACCTTGGGTGAGGTTGCGTGGCGCACGCCGTCGAGCTCGACGCGATACTTTTGTAGTGCACGGTGGAGATTGACCAAGGGTGCACCTTGTACGCAGGTTTGTTGCGCCCGTGTTGTGTATAGCGTTGGTAGCTGTGCTTGGGATTTCTGAAGCGGGGTGAGTCTGGGCTGCTGCTGGACGCTGCTGCTGCTGGCGGCGTCGCCGGTGATGCTGAGTCGGTTGATGATACTTTGGGCGGCGGCGAGCTCGCCTGGGCCGGGGCCGCCACCACTGCCGACCAAGGAGCTGGTGCGCCAGGGGCCGTCGGGGATGCCGGTGGGCGGTGTACCGAAGCGATTTGTGCCTGGGCTGCCTGAGCGGGAGCGGGAGTGACGCCGCTGCGGTGGCGGCTGCTGCTGTGCCGGACGGTATTGCATGGGTGGTGGAGGCCCTGGAGGCAAGGGTGGTACAAAGCCAGGCGGTAGGCGGTTCCTGGCCGCCGGCAGACTGCCGGCAGCGGGTATGTTGGCGGTGTGCCTGAGGGGGGATGGGGCTTTGCGTGGTGGCGTTGCGGCGCGTTGTTCTTCTGCGACTGGCTGCGGTCTGGTCTTGTGTTTTGGCGATGGCATGTTGGCAAAGGGGTCTTTCTCGTCATCCGGGTAGAGTTGAGCTTGTCTCTGCGGCCGACGGCCTTGGCCGATGGCGGGGGACTTGTTGTTGATGCCGGTTTTTTCGCCAAAGGCTTTGACGTGGTCTTCTGCTGTTGGCTGGAGTTGGCCGGCGTACCGGGTGTAGTCTGGCGCAGCCGTTGCATGATGTGTGGTGCGCCGGCTTTCCTGTGAGCTGGAGGGCGACTGAGTGAGATATCTGCTGCTGCTGCTGCTGCTGCTGCTGCTGCTGCCACTGAAGACGGTGACGGGGCTTGATTCTCCGCTGGTGAGGGCAATGACGACGGGTGACGTTGCGCTGGTTGTTGCATTGACGATGGCCTGCTGGACAAGGGCAGCTTGTGACGGGGGCTCTGGCGGTGTGCTGGGGACAAATGGGTTGTAGTCCATGGCTGCTGGTTCGTCCTGGGAAGCGCTGACGTGTGACACGTCTGATTCTGCCGGCGAGTCTGGGGCGAGGATGGCAGCGGCCTGGCGGGCCGGGGACGCCCGGACGGGCGACATGGGGGCGGCCTCTGCGCCGCCAGAGCTGCCGCTTGCAGGAGG
>Ga0209651_1000107_pt1 | contig 28631 bp, 41 predicted proteins | sample LauGreFBDMM110SN_2_FD_188216 | JGI IMG/M metagenome (GOLD analysis project Ga0209651, IMG submission 188216) | Freshwater lake microbial communities from Lake Michigan, USA - Fa13.BD.MM110.SN (SPAdes) (version 2) | ecosystem: Environmental > Aquatic > Freshwater > Lake | place: Lake Michigan... | reverse complement strand
ATTTCAACGCAATCACCTGCTCCAAGCCACTCATCCGAGTTTAGTATTTCAATTAAATAACTTAAATAACCTTTCTTCATACTACGTTGAGGAGTTCAAATGATGCTTTGCCTGTGGTCATATTTAGGTTGACGTTGTTTATGATGTACTTGGTGTTGTTCCAAATGATTGCATTCTGAAGGTTCAGCGTTATGATTTTACCGATAGGCAGCACCGCATCTACGTTGTACACCCTGCGCTGCTTGGAGTACAGGTCGGTAATGTAGTCGCTCCACTCGTTATTGTAAAGGCTGCGGTTTATTGATTGAAGGTAGAATGGGTCTATGTCTGCTCCAAAGGTTATGGTGTTAGATATACCTACACCCGCATAGCGGTTTGACGTATTGGCATACCAAGCAATATCCACTTGGGTGTGACTATCATCCGAGTTTACAAACCCTATTGGGTTTTCAGTTAAGTCGTAATTATCAAAATATCCATAAAACAAAATAGGCGCACCCAAATAGGGATTAAATACACCATCTTCGTTTGTCTCACTTGTGATGCTCTTATATACAAGTACGTTGGTTAATGAGTCATCGTGTTGGTCGGTCAACCTCTCAAACAATGGGCATTCAAACGGAACCTCAATAAGCAAATCCTCACCATCAAAAGTGAAGATGTTGTTCAAATCACCAAAGCCGATGTTGTTTGTTTGCAGGTATTGGAATCCAAGTATCTGCTCGGTCGGTTGGTACTTAAATTCTATCTCCCTGTATAGGGGTGGTCTGTTCACCACATACTGCGTGATGTCTAAATACTCTTGGAAGTCTTTGTCGGTGCCTGCTGCGTACCAATCCTGCAACGGCTGAAGCAGGAATGTGTTAAAGGTAGTAGGCACGATTACCATATTGTACATCTTCAGAACCCCTGAAATAAAATCTTTAATTTTTATTTCGGGCATTATATCGGAAACAACAACAGTGAAGGTGTAGCTTACCGATGTGGTTTGATTTACTTGAAATTGCGAGTCAAGGGTTTCCTCATCAAACGCTTGGTAATCTATGCACCGATAGTTCATAGAGGTAGGTGATTGAGGTCTGATGTATAGCTGCACTTCTGTTCCTGTGGTAAGACGCAAAAACTCTATCGTGGTAGTGACATCCGTAGAGGGGTGTGCATTAATTAATGCTGAAGATAAAAATATACCATTCCTAAAAACACCAAGCTCATAGTTTTCATTGACGTTCCTCATTTCTATTTCTAAATAGTATGATTCAGTATCAGCAACAGTCCAAGTGTCTGTGGTTAAATTAAATTGCGTACCACTTATCGTGTTGTTCATATTTATCAACTGCCATTCAATGTCGTTGCCCCCACTAAAGAGGTACCCTTCAAAGCGATGCAGCCATAACGACAGGTCTTGAAATGGCTCGGAGTTAACAAATTCACCTGTAAAGGTGAATCCGTACTTTGTCGCAATGCTTTCTAAAATAGCGTAAACCTTTAGAGCAGGTTTTAATTCAAAGTAACGGATGCCCCTATTCCCTTGAGAGGGGGCTTCTCCATTGGTTCTGTACGCAATGTTATTTTCATTATTAGCTCCCGCACCACCCTCGCTTTGATAGTACCAATTCTTAACGGGGCTGCATAGCGGATAAAACAAAGGAACGTATGTATCAGTAGTCAGCCTATCATAGATTGCCTCATCTGTGTATTCGTGGTTGAATGCGCTGAAGTCAACGTCATACAAATAATCCTCGCCAAACAAGTCCATAAGCGTTACCACATCGCCATAGAACGTCAAGGTGTACGCATACGGCTCTGTGCCTTTCAACTGCACGTTCTCTACCTCAATCACGCCTGTGCGGAAGGGTAGGGAGTTTATTTCAATTCTTGCTTCTTGTCGTAGCCTGCCATCAAAAGTATTGGCAACAGATGCGCTTGTTGCACCTGCGTTCCAAACAGTATTAAAAGTATTCCAAGTGATACCGATGCTATTCCATACGGGGCTGCCGCCTGTCTCGGTAGTGATAACAGAACTTGTGATGTTAGCGTTGTAGTAGTGCTGAAGTATCTCATTATTGCGTGGGCTTGCAGGAATGGTAAATCCCTGCGTGAAGTCCGTGAACACCTTGCTGATGTCCTGCACGTTCTGCACCGAGAGGTTGATACTTATCTCCTCATCATCAAAGATGTCTAGCCTAAAGCCATTGACGTAAATATCAACCTTGTTCATCGTACCAAGCTGCGCTCATCAAATCCGAAGTCAAATGACATTGTGTAATTGATGAGCCTTGTGTTCACGCTCTTTTGGTACTCTATGCTGCCACGATTCGGAACTGCACTCACCCAGTTGCTATTGGTATAGACCGCGACATACTCGCTCATCAGAATATCCTCAATCGTTTCATCGTAGTCTTGGTCAACAAACCCTGTGTTTAGGGATAGGGTGTTGCGCGAGTTGACATTAAAAGATTGGTATTTGCCTATCTCCAATGAAGGGGTGGTGAAGCCATCGTTGTAGATGCTCTTTTGGTATGAGTCCTGCGTGAAGTTACCACGCTCATCGCTGCGCTTGAAGAACGTGATGAAGTCAGCAACGCCAAAGCGGTTGATGAAAGCCACCTGCACAGGGTCGTACTTGGGTTCGCAGATTAGGTAGTAGCGTACTGTTGTAATTGTATCGCCTACTGAATCTTTTAGAATGACATCGTAGTAGTCCCCTGCTTCGTGAGTAGAGGGCTTAATGGTGTTATCTATGTAGGGGTTGTTCTCAAGGTTTGCAGCACCCACCCCTGCGTAGATTACAAGGTCTTGGGAGTTGTTGCTTGTTGGGTCGGGAGGGGTGCTGCTAATAGCGGTTGTGTAGAAGGTATCGGCATCGCCATTGTTCCAAGCAATCTCAATTTCTACAAAGTCATTAGCCAAGCTATTGTTGATTGCAAGGGACTCGTAGTTACCGATAAGCACCTGCCTGTCTCTGCTCGTTGCAAGCACCAACTGCGATACCGCAACAGGGGCAATGTTGTCACGGGTTGCCCATCCATCGGTTGCGATAAAGGCTTGAGCGTTATTGCCTGACCAAACAGCGTCTTCAGGCGCATCTCCGTTGTTTGAGTATGTCCACTCACCAAGAGGAGCAACCCACAATACCTCCGCAGGGGGGCTTTGCGTGAAACCTATGTCATCCCATACGCTGAAGTCGTGGTAGAACTCCGAACGCATTAGGTCACTTATCTCGTAGTTGATTACCTCGTTAATGGAGTAGGTCTTGTTAAGAAGGTAGTTTGCCGTTGCAGGCAATGTCTTTGCTCCTGAATAAATATACAAATCTAAGGACATCGCGTTAAGCTCATCAGCAGCAAGGGCGTTGTTTTTGCCCGTTATAAACAAAGGGCTACGAGCCATTGAAAGGCTGCTTGGTGTGGATGCAGTAGGTGTACTCATTTTTTTAGAAACTATTTTTTATTGCGTCAGCAATTTCGGGTGGCAGCTTATTGATTGCGATATTAAATGGAGTGCTGAAAAATTTAGTGGGAGTAATACCCTGCCGATACACAGACTCACGGACTGCAAAAGGATTTAGTCCTTTGCTCTCTGACCAAGCCTTGAATGCAGATACAGGAGGCTTCTTGTCCTTGTACCTAAAGGGGCTATTGGGTGCTTTCTGCCTCCATATCTTGCCCTTGTTGTTTCGCCTGTTGAATGCGCTTGTACTCTTTCTCGTGCCACCTGCGCCCTTTACGCCCTTGTCTTGGAACTCACCATAGTCCTCCATAAAGAAACTCATTGAGAACTTATCATTTGAGTAGTAGACACTATATCGAAGGGAATTGTAAAGGGTCTTGTTGAAGTTGTGCTTGCCTTTGGTGAGGTTAGTCCTCGCCTGTTGAATGACATATTTGCCAAACTTAATAAGTACTGCAGCAACCAAATCAGCCCGTGCCATTTTAGCAGACGCTTATCTCGGTGTTTGCAAGCAGCACGTCAAACGTAGCAGTCCACCCCGCAAGCAAGTTCTCGAACCTCTCGCTAAAGGGAACGCAAGTCGCAGTACCATCCAACTGATAAAGGTCGGTGTACAGAGTACCCCTCCGTAATTCCTGCACCACATCGTTGATGACCGCAAGCTGCGTGTTCAGTATGTTTTGCTCGTTGCTGATGCCATAGAACGGCTCTGCCTGCAATCTTGGATTCTCTTTGGTCTCATCTACCAAGTCCATACAAACAAGGCTTACGTTCATACGAACTACTTGTCCATCAAATGTTGCTTGGTTGATAATGATGTGCGACAAAGGGAAGATGGTCTGCTTGTTTAGGTCTATGTCAAAAATATCCCCTGTGGTTACCACGTTGACTTGGCTATTGGCTTCAAGGGTGTCCTTGAGCTTGGTGGTGATGTCGTAGAACTGTCTCATTTTATTGACTTTTTTATTAGGTCGTTTTCAACTTCTTGCTTTTGCTTTTCAAACGTGAGGAAGTGTAGGCACTCGTGGAGTTGAAGTTGTGTAATTGCTGCAAACTGCCTAATGTCTCCTTTAGCAAGTTGATAGATTGTAGCGTACCATCCCCATTGCTTGCTGAATTGTCCTTGCTTGGAGTATTCGTTTGATTCTTCGCCTCCAAAGAGGTCAGCATAGCCTGCAACAATTCGTTCCCTAAATGCCAAAAAAAAAGCGTTGCGCCCATAGCAACACTCATCGGGGCTTGCTTCATCTGCTCGGCATACCTACCTGCTCCCTCATACGGCTCTATCAGATACCGATGCTTGACCTCGTTTGTGATAGGCCGATACAATACCGCCATCGCTTTGTGCAGGTCTTGCACGTCTTGCAGGTAGCCATCAAGGTCAACGAACTCGCCATAGGTGATATTGTCTAGTTCTGGGATGAACCCGTACTTGGTGTCCCCCATCGTGAAGGTTGGCGTAAGACTTGGCTTCTCGTTTATCATCGCCATTATGTGCTTGCTGATGTGGCTCACATCTTTGATGCGCACATTCGGAAGATTGGCAAGAGGCACTCCGCAGAATATCTCAAGCATCTTGTGGGTCAAGAACTCCTCATCGCCCTCAAGCCTCGCAAAGCGTTGGTATTGGTCAAGCGTTATCTCTGATAGGGCGGTGGGTACAATAACCTTTAGTTCCATTGTATTAAAATAACCTTTTAGTTTTAGCGTATGGCATACCTCCCAAAGTTAGGGCGGCTCAACTTGTTATACGTTGCATAGCGCAGCGCATCTATGGCGTGGTTGAATGCGTCTATGGGTTTGTTGAGCAGGTTGCCGTTCTTGTCTTCTACCCATTTGTAGTTCTGAAGTTCCTTGATTAGGTTGCTGCTGCGTGGGGTTACAAATAGCTTGTGCCTCTTAAGCACGTCAATGCCCACGATAACGCTATCTGCGCCCTTCTGCGTGGGTTTCACGTTCCATCCCATACGATGCAGCTCCTCAATAGATTTGGGTTCAGCAGAGTCAGCAAATACCTCCGTGCGCCTATCAAGCCCAAGTGAGTTTAGCACGTTGCTGATGTCGGGGTTGGTCATCCCCGTGCGGTAAATCAATTCATCCACATACAGATTGTCACCAGACTTGTAGACCGCCACAAGTGCGGTAGGGTCGTTGGTGTACCCGAAGTCCATCCCGTGACATAAGAGCGTGGCATCCGTTGGTATCTCTGCCTGCCCGTATTGGAAGATGGTGGCTCTGCTCATACCACGTTCTCCAAGTCCGTAGATTCTCCAATAATCGTTATCCGTATGTTGCAGCCTCTCTATCTCCTCCACGATGCTTGGCTCCAAGAACGGGTTATCAAGGTAGGTGGATTGGATGTACGTCACGTCATCACGAGTCAGCAGCTTGTCGTAAATCCAATGGAACGCATCAGAGGGGTTGTAGTCAACCCATATCTTTCCTGTGGTACGAATCAAGAGCTGAAAGAAATCCTCCCAAGTGAGTTCGTTGGCCTCGTTGCAGAATAGGTAATCACGTCTTGCTCCACGTTTCTTCTGCGGTTGGTCAAGGCTGATGAACTCAAAGAGGTTGCCATTCAACTCGTAGGTGTAATCGCTCTTGTTGTGCCGTGCCTCATCGTAGAGACCGTTGGCATTTAGAATCTCAAAGAAGTCACGATAGGCCGTCATCTTCAAAGACGGCAGAGACTTGCGCACAATGGAGTACACCTTGCCTCTATCCTCCATCGCCATCACGATGAGCATCTGCAAAAGCGAGTAGGTCTTGCCCGAACGGCTACCGCCTTGATTGACTACTATCCGAGTTGGGGCGGTGTAGTTCTTCTCAAAGAGTTCGCTACTCTTTAGGTTTAGTTCGGACAATCTCTACCTTGATTTTCGTTAGCTCATCCGATACCTCGTGTGAGTTCTCCACCCTTGCGAGTTTGGGAGTCGTATACTCTGCCATCTTGTTCAATAGGTCAAGTGCGCCCTTCGGGTCATCAGCAGCAACTTGGGTGAGCCATAGGGTCATATTCTCAAGGTTGGCTTCAATGAGGGTTTGGAATGCCTCTCGTATTTTATTGGTGGTCTTGTTTGGTGTTCCGCTTGGCCTTCCTGTGTTGCCTGCTATGAACCTGCCTTTGTCATCTTTCATATCCGTTGAGTTCCGTTTTTTTCGGTTCTATCTAAATAACTCTTTTTGATAGGTGGTGGTCGTGTGTTGCTTGAAGTCGCTCCTTCCATTCCTTAATATCGCCATAGGTGACGTGGCAAGGTCGGCATAGTGCCATCAGATTTTCTATGGTATCAGCAATTTTGCTTCCACCCATTCCTCTTGACTCTATGTGGTGGATGTCTTGCGCTTGGGCTTGACATACCTCGCAAGGAATGAAGTCAGTTGTGGAGTAGCCCATCCCTTTGAGGTAGGCCTTCGTGTGGTTCTTCACCTTTGGTAAATCCAACAGTCATCAATGAACGTAGCTCGTGGCAGGAATTCATCAACGGCTTGGATTACTCCCTGCCAATGTTGGTGGTAGTCATCTCCTGCGATGTAGCCCCCCTTCTTGACTTTGGGTAGCCATAGCTTGATGTCTTCCTTTACCGCCTCATAGGTATGGGTAAGGTCTATGAATACTACGTCAAGGGATTCGTTGGCAAACTTCTTTGATGCTGCTTTGGATGTTGCTTTGATTGCCTTGTACTTGCGAGTTCCCATATTCTCTACAAAGAGATTGTAGACATTCTGCTCTGTTGCAAGTTTATGGGTTGTGGTCAGTTCGTTTGGCGAACCCTTCCAAGTGTCAACGATTGTGATTTCTTGGTATGTTGCGGTGTCGCATAGGTAGGCCGATGACTTACCGAGCCACGCTCCTAACTCCACGAACTTGCCATCTTGAGGCATATTGTGGATTAGGTAATCGTATGCTGCTTGGTGGTTGAACCACCCGTCTATTTGTTTGCTCGTTTTCATTTTAGGGCGTTGTAATAACAAAGGTACTGCTCTACGCAGATAAGTGTTCCTTGCTCGGATGCTGCTTGTGCAAAGGTGCCATCTGCCTCATACGTCATTTCAAAGCGTAGGGTGGGCAAGTCGTATGGCTTGAACATATAGCAGGCGGTGTCTATGTTGCCGACTTGTGGTTGGTCGGTAGGGCGTAGCCTACCTATTTGCCCCCACGTTACGATAGAGCAATCAAGGGAATGCAAGTTGCTCCACTCCTCAAGGAACTTTGGGTGCAGGATATTGTCATCATCTAGATAGTAAACCCAGTCCTCTGGAGTAAAGGAATCAGAATACAAGTCAAGGAACTCATTGCGTAGGGGGTGGCCTGCGTTACCCGTGCGTGTGGAGTAGTGGGTGACTGATGCGCCTGTTGCTCCCTTAAAGTTGCAATTTGCATCTACCATCACCACCCACGTTGCATAGGCAGGGATATGTTGTTTTAGCCTTACGAGGTTGTGAGGTCGTGAGCAGGGTGTAACTATGTAAAGCATCGCAGTTCGTTTATCTTCTCCATCGTGAAGTCTTGCACATACTCGTATAACGATTCCGTTAGGTCTGCCACTTGGTTAGGGTTTTCTTTTAGCCTCTTAATTGCTCCTGCCCATTCGCTTGGGTGCTTGATGGCAATGCAATTATCCTTCGTGATGTATGGTGAATAGGGTTGCGTGTTGCTCACTATCAAGGCGCACTTGCTAAAGCCTGCCTCTAACATCTTTAGGTGCGACTTGCACTTGGCAAACTCGGATGTCGTAAGCGGTACGAGGCTCACGTCAAAGAATTCGTAGAGTTTGTGGTAGTGTGATGGTGGCATCGTGGGCAGCCTATGGCTTGCCTTCATAATATCGGGGTAGCCATCTACCTCTGCCACATAGCCCTGATAGCCCTCAAGGTTTATTGTGGATTCCTTTACGTCTGCTGCGTGGTGGTTGCCTCCGATGTACCCAAAGCGTACTTCTTCGCTTGGCTCTCTCTCTACCTGCCACGTTGGAACGCTGATGGCGTTTGGTATGATTCGGATGTTGGTATTATACTTCTTGACCTTTGAGGCAAGGTGCTTGTTTGTCACCCAAACCTCATCCGCTGCTTTCATAGACCGCACAATGCGCGTTCTCATCTGCTCAACGTACAACCCTTGCAGAGGATGCGTAGGAGGCAGCACCCACCAGTCATCATTGTCAACAATTAGCTTGATGCCCTCCTTACGGCAGAGCTTTACAAAGTCATCAAACGGCTCAACAGGGAATGTCCGTGAAGAATAAATGTGCGTGACTTTAGGCCACATCTCTGGGTCAATGTCGGTAATCTTCTCAATGAAAAAGACATCTACATCCTTGTGGCATATTAAGGGTGCAAATGTCCTGTGGTGCGATACTCCAGAGTTCTGCTTGTGGAACGCGAGAACGAATGGTCTAATCATATTGTTCTGTGTCGTTGTGTTCATCTTTAGGTCTGCGCTTCATAATTGGTGGCCTATCCTTTTCTCTTTGTTCAGCAAGACACTTCGCAGCGTAGCCTTTAGGCATTCCTTTGGTTTTACGCCTCTTGGCTTTATACCTAATTGTTGATGCCTTGCCTTTTCTCATTTCGGTCAAGAAACTTTACCCACATCCGAGCAGCTATTGCTCTGCGTTGGGGTTTGAACGGGTAGGTGCTACGGAGCTGCGCCATTGCTATCCTCATAAATTGGTCTTGCATCTCTCGTTGGTATTAAAGGTTAGTATTCCAATAGTATTCACATTGCCCGTGCTTGATGGGTACGTTAACAAAGAACGATTGGTACATTTCGGCAGGTGCGGTGAAGCGGTAGCAGGTTTCTTTTAGTGGGCATCCTTCCCCCGTGCATTTAGTGATGTCGGTCATAACGTTCCGACAACTGTGTACGAATCCAAGTCCTCACCCAAGATGAAGAACTGCTTGTACATTTCAATAGCCTCAAGGGTCTTGCGTTCTCCCTCTGCCACGAACTCTGGACTCACCGAGTAGATTCCTATGTCAAGGCTTGCCTTGTCAATAGCGACAAAGAAGAACTTATCAATCGGCACTCCGAACAATCGGGTGTAGATAAACGCCTGCACATCGTAGCCGTACTTTTTGGCAGAGTAGGGGAATGCTCGTAGGTCGGTTGTTGTTTTTAAGTCAGCCAAGAAACCATCAGCATAGATGTCAGCCTTCGCCCTAAAGGGCAGGCCGCCAATCATACCAATCTTGGGAACTTCAAACTCGCAGCCAGTTAGCAGCCCTAGCACGTTCTCGTTGCGCAGGAGCGCATCAGATATTCTCTGGGCTTCGTTGTACTCTTTGCGAGTGCAGAGGTTGCGCTTGCCCTTTGCATCCTGCCACGCCTTTGCGTTCTTGCTCTGCACTTCAATCACCTCGTATTCCGCTACGCGGTGCGGCTCAAGAGCCATTAGGTGAACGAGTCTGCCTACTGCAAACGCATCAGACTCCTCGCTGCCATACTTCGTGACGTAGTGGTACGTCTTGGGTGATGTTAGCAGCAGCTTGCAAGCAGAGGAAGACAAGGCGTTCTTGCCGAGTACCCCGTAGTAAAAGTCATCATCGTGCATCTTCTCAAGGATTGTGTCCATATCCCAAGTGCTTCCGTCAAGTAGTTCTATGATTTTCATTTTGATTGGTTTTGTTAATTAAATAAAGGTAAACAAATTTTTAAATATAAATTTTATTAAAGCAATTTCATCTGAATTGTTGGTTGAAAAGAGGTGTCGTATCGGTTGTTGGTTTCTTTTGGGTATGGCTTTGCCTCAAATAAAGCCGACTTCATAATCTTATTTCGCATCTTGCCTGCTGCACAGACATAAACATATCGGTGTTTAGGCTCTCGCCTCTCTTGATATAGTAGGTCTCCATACTTTTCCTTGAGTTTTGAGATGCGGTCTTTTTGAAATGCAAACTCATCCATCAGAGTACGACTATGAAGATGCTCCATACCCTTCACCTTCCAATCAAGTTGCGTGTGACTCAATCCTGTGTAAATAAAGTTTGATGCTTGGTAGATGTAACCTGTGTGACCAAATGCTCTGTCAGCATAGCTCACAACAATCGTTGGCTTTGGCAGGTGCTTCAGACATTGAGAAACAAAGAACGACCTTGAGTTTTTTGGAAGGTCATCATTTGTGATTAATCTGTTTAGTTCGTAAACTAAATCCATATAGTCATCCCCAAAAACAGACTTCTTCATTGTAAGCGGTACGGCATTGCCAAATGTGCATACACCGACCAAGATGTCCGAATCAAACAACCCGAAGGAGTAAGTAAAAGAGGTCATTCTTTTGAGATAGTGCTTCTTTAGAATCCACTCCTTACACTCATCCTTTGATACGGGCTGAACGATTAAGTTCATTTCTTAAATGTTGCTTCATACCATTGGTCAAAAGGCACACGAAGCAAGGCATCGTGGTAGGCCATACGCAGGGTAACCTTCTCAATAGTTTCTATGTCTTTGAGGATTGATTCGGATATGTCTGCCGACTTCAGTTGTCGGAGCAGTTGGGAGATAGTTTCGTATTTCATTTCTCAGCAAATTTTTTAATCATATATTCTTCGTACCGACTGCAATAGTATTTCATTGCGTCATAATAATCCTCGTGCATTGGGAAGTCAATCATAAACTCCTCAGTAGCATCTGCCCCTGCCCTATGCCCATCAAAGTGCATTAGTACTGCAAGATGGTCACCATTATATCCGTATGAAAATACGGCATTAGGCTCAATGTATACTATTTCTTTTTTCATTCTTCTGATGCTACGGTTGTTGCCCAATTCAGCCACTTGGCATAGATGTCTTCAGCAAGCTTTGGGGCTTCTCCATAAATAGATGTCGTGGGGTAAGCAACGGTATTGGTGTAGCCATCCTCGTTGTAGGACTCCTCAACGTAGGTGATGTCCATCTCGTAGTTGTAGAAGTCAGCAACGTGAACGTAGCCGAGAAACTTGGCAAGAATCTCATCAGAGTTCTTGTTGTCTGGGTCGTAATCCTCAAGGGCATCCCAATAAGACTGCGGTAGTAGGTCGGCATCTTCAAGCCAAAACTTTAGGTCGTTGTATGTGAAGGTCATCTTACAGATTAATTAAGAATTCAACAAGGGCAAGGCTGCCAATAAGGCAGAAGATAATTGCTAATGAAGCAACTGTCTTTGCAAGGTAAACTTTGAATTGGTACATCTGATTGGTTTTATAGATTGATGTTACGCTGCCCGAGCATATTGCTGAACATAGCCTTCATTTCACGAGCGTTCTTTTTGTCGGTGCGGTCAGTAGCGGTTTGAAGCTTGGAAGCCCAAAAGTTGTACTTTTCAATAACGCGGTCAGTAGATAGTTTCATAATGATTGGTTTTTAATTATACCCAAATATACAACAACTTATTAAATTACCAACACCCCTATAAAAAGTTATTAACAATTTATTTATCTCCTACCACTTTGACCCTTGTGGCTCTGCGTAGTTTAGTACCTTAAAACTTATGAGCCTTTGTATGTCTTGCAGCTCTAACCTGCTGATGACATCCTGCCTGCCTTCTCTTTGGTAGTATTTTCTTGTCGCTTCTTGCTTTGTGACAAACACAGGCTCTACAATCTTCTCGCATAGCCGTGCAAGTTCCTGCGTTCTCACCATCACAAAACCGCCCACCTCTGGCATATCAAAAGCGATGTACTCGGCTTTGCCGTACATCCATCCATTGTCACCTTTTACGTTCTTGAACTCCACCCAGATGGTGTTGGGATGGTTGCCTCCTTTTACGTCTACGGATGTTGTTCCGTTTAGCCGTGTAACAAAGTAATCAATATGGTCGTAGATGTCAGTATTGCGGTCTGACTTCTCACAAGAGTAGCCAATGGACTCGCAAGCCTCTACAAACCGCTTTGCGGTGATGTCCCCAACTTGATTGGAGTACACCCTGCGCTCGTTACTGACCATAAGCGTTGTACAACGTCTCTAGTTCTTGCAACCTACCACGTAGGCAAGAGCCGCAGTTGGTTGGCTTCACGGAGTCTTTGAATACTCGGTTGTAGATTCTATTCACCTCCGTCTGCTCAATAGCGGTGACGGTGTTTCTGCCTCGCATCTTGCCCACAAACTCGTATTCTTCTTTGGTCAAGCATTCAGGCTTCCTGTACCTAAATAGCTTGTTGAGTTTCTCCTTGCGGGCATCGCATCCGCAGTCAACTCCTGTTGCTTCGCTAAACCAATCCACCGCAGCCTTTATGCCTGTGGCGGTTGTGATTTGCTCTATGGTATCACCCAAGCCGCTTGGCTTCTTTGTACGCTTTGTAGGAGTCTTGGCAGTCTTCTTGGATTCGCTCTCTTGCATTTTTTAGTGTGTTGAAAATTGAACGTGCTGAAATCTTGGTCTCATCCGCTAATGTGCGGATGCTCATATCGGTGTTGTGGTATAGTGCAAATATCTTTTTATCGTACCAATGCCAGTCAGTTTGGGTTGACCATACCCTGTCGTAAAGTTGGATGAGCTGCACCTCTGCATCTTCGTTGGTATCTTCAAAGATGAACTCCTCTAAAATGTCTACGTCTACGAACTCGAATCTTGCTCGTTGGCGCATCAGGGTGGCGTACATATTACGCAGCGTAACATAGACAAAGAAGGTATTGACCTCCGTTTGGTTGTACATTATCTTCTCTGCATCATCCACATATTTGTACAGTCTGACGTACATTTCTTGCGTAAGCTCTTGGGCAAGGTCATCGCTCGCCCCAAAGCTCTTGCACATCCGAATCCAATCGGTCTGTCGCTTTGCTAATACTGCGAGGAGTCCCAAGTGATTTCTACAATAATCACAAACAATGCAAACTGAACGGTGTGCATCACAATATCTTCTTCAAGGTAATCGGTCTTTGACCAATTTGCCCCAACTACAAGCCCATAGATGGGGTAAAGCCCTACGTTAAAATTCATCAAATGTGCGTTTAAGAGTTAAGTATAGTTCTTTATACTTAGATAACTCACACACGACTTCATTGAGTTGATTTAGTTCCTGCATTAGGCTCTCGTAGTTAGGCTTGTCATTGGTTGCCATCGGGTTCTCTTCAAGAACGCAGCAGGCAACATTGTAATAGTGCTGATAATCGCCATAGATTAAACGAGCGTGGTGCATCCTTACGGCATAGGCTACACTTGAATGGTCTTTATCTATGGCCTCACCGAGTTCGTGCAGAGAGGCGTGACTTCGGAATGCTGATACGAATGCTGCTCTTGCGGTGCTTTCTTTATGCGCACGGCTGCCGTTGTCTTGGAACCCAAGACGGGCATAGTATTGCTCTTTAGATACTTTTAGTTGGCGTATTTCAAATGGTCTCATTTGCATTTACAGAGTTTTGCTCTGCCCTCTTTATGATTGGTTATTATTTTGGCGATTGGCATAGTGTAGTGCTTGTGGTCTGAAAGTCTTTTGAATTTCATCTCACTTGCCCATTCCACTAAATTGTCATCCTTGTCTTGGATTATGGTGTAGTCAATCACGAGGTAGTCCACCCCACCTACTGCAAAGCATTCGTACTTCTGAAAGGGTGAGAATATCTGCCTCATAGGTTGTTCTCTATTATCTGTTGCAGGCGTTGTATCTCGTAGTGCATCTCCTCGCTATCTACTCGCAGCTTGGCGTTGGCAAGGTACATCTCGTTCATCTTGCCTTCGGTGAACTGGCGGTAGTCAATAAACTGCTGCAAGAGGAGGTCTGCGTAGTGGCAAGACATAACGTGGTGAAGTAGGTCATCCTGTACCTCTCTGCCGTTTGCCTTGTCTGCTGCTTGCTTCGCTAGCCACATCGCAGTACCTGCAAGCATCAACTGCTTTTCGCGAATGTAGAGGTCGTGTGAGTCATCAGAAGGGTACATCGCTCGCAGGGGTTTCATCTAATTTTATTGGCAGCAAGTTACGCCCGTTTATCACAAAGCCAACATTACCTAATACGCTCTGAAGTATTAAGGGAGTTTCAAGGGGCGTGATGCGCCCTCCAGATTCCATCTCCTTGACCTTCCTAACGTGGATGTGCGTGTATATCCAATCTTGCTCGTGAGCCGCAAAGCGGTGAATCACGATTACACAGTCCGACCTGTTGCCCCACTTACCGCCACCTTCAATGTCTGATGTGTTTGGCGGCATCGCCATCCCCTCGTACTTGTGGCCTTTGTAGAATGTCTTGCGCATTGCTTCGGTTACGGGGTGAGCGTTGACTATTGTGGTGACGTTGTTTTGGTGGGCGAATACCCGAAGCGCAGAGGCTACCTCGTAGTGGTATTCGTGCATCCCTGTCTTGCCTAATTTCTTTTGGTCTGTTGATAGGGAATTGTATGGGTCTATTAAAGCCCCTGTGTAGTTCCATTCGTTCTTGATGGAGTTCATTACCTCAAGAAGTTCAAAGGCGGTGAATAGCCTGTTGCCGTCTATGAACTGGAAGTACTCGTTGATGAAGTCAAGCTTGCGGTACATCATACCCTCATCAATCCCTTGTATGGGTTTGCAAACTAGGAACTCAATGAGCTTGCGCTTGAGGCTTGGCACTTCGTTCTCTGCGGAGTATATCAGCCACTTCTTGCCAAAGTTATACGACTGCAAAAGCATAAGGTAAAGCAGCGTATGGGTCTTGCCTACGTTAGCGTGGCCTACGACCACCACAAACTCCCCATCTTTCAGCCGTAAGTACTGGTCTACTTCATAAACACCGAGCTTGCCCGTGTCGTAGTACTTGCCTTTTAAGGCTCTCTGGAGGTATGGTAACGAAGATTCGTTAGATAGTAGGTCGGGGTGTATCATTGATTCTGATTGGTTAGCAAATATAACAAAATAGTTGACATAAAAAAACCCCTCCGTAGAGGGGCTTCACACAACGACCTATTAAAAACCAATCAGAAAGGGTCGTTGCGATTTGCGAAATGCTCGGTGTGTGATGCAGGAGCTGCGCTCTGCCCAGTCATCCAAGCGTTAAACGTCTCTGCGTTGGCAAGGATGGTATTGACATCGTGTTGCGCAGCACAAGCGTACTCCACCGCAGACTTCAAAGCAACCTGTCGGATGATAGAAGCGGAACGCTCATCGTTGCCTTTAGGGGCTGATGGGGTGTAGCTTGAACCAGTAGATGAACCATAAGGATTCGGGCGTTGGATTTTCACCGTTCCCTTTTCGTTCTTGGTGTACTCAACCTCCTCACCTACGGCATAGGGAGGGGTCTGTGATTTGGCAAAGGCAGTACCGAAGTCTCCATTGTCGAAGCGAACCTCAAGCTTGAATAAATCTTGCCATTGGCCTGTTGGGGTGATTGAAATAATTTTTGACATAATAGATTGGTTTTAGATAAATAAAATTGATTGCTGCTCCAAAACATCAATACGAGCTTGAAGCTCTTGTATCTTGTTTTGTAGTGCTTGGATTTGTGCTTGTTGCACTTGCACCATTTCGGTGTATACGTCTTGTGAGAATGATAAAGTCATAACTGATTGGTTTTAAGTTATGCAAATATACAACTTATTCTGTTACCAACAAACCAGTAAAGGTTATTTCTGCCGTGTCTTTGGGAATTGATTTGTCGTGAACCATCTTTAGCGACTGGACATAGGTGCGTGAGTCATCCTTTACGCCACCCCAAGTCTTGAATGCATCCAGAGCAAACTTCACCGCCATTATCGCATTGTCAATATCGTAGCGGTAGTTGACCTTGCAGAGGATTTGTACATCCGTTATCTGCTCGCAGTCATAGTCTGCTAGTTGCAACGTTACCTCTTGGCAATGTTTGGTCTTTGCCTTTGCTCGGACTGTCCAATGCTTTGATGCGTAGAAGGCGTTGAGGCTTGGAACCTTGCCGACTACCACCTTGTACGTTTTCAGTTGTCTGGTATCAGATAGCCGCATTGGATGGCAAAGTGCAGGTCAATCTTGGAGATTTCTAATAGCAGCTCTTGTTCTTTGTACTTCGCCTGTTGGCGAGCGTTGTATGTGGACTCGCAGTTAGCCATCACGGAGGCACACTCCTCTAAAAGAAAGTCAATCTTCCTGCGCTTGGCAGGGTTAGTATAGTACTGCATACTTGACATTGATTCCTTCGCTTGTTGTGCTAACTGTTCGTTGCTCATCTTGTCTTTCTAATTCAAATTGTAGGTGAGCGATAGCCTTTCGGATGTCATCGCAGATAGGGTTGTGAGGTTTCTTGCCTGCACGCATTAGGTAGGTGAGGGCAGTTCCAAGATTGTAATTATCTGGTTGGAAGTCCATCACCACATCCTTCGCCTCTATCTTCAACGTCTTGCCGATATAATACTTTGGTGTCATTAGCCAAAGGTACATCATCCCAATAAATAAAAATTTGGTCGTTCATAGAATTATTTATTAACAAAATTTGCGTATGTCAATTTTATTTTGTTTTTTATCAAAGTTGAATAGTTAACTTAGTTAGTTACTTAACTTAATCAACTTTCAAGTTGATATTAGTTAGTAGTTAGTCAACTCTTAACTTTACCAAACAACTTAAAGAAAAAGAAACTTAATAAAGAAAAAGAAAGAAGTTGCGTTTTAACGCATCCAAATACCTCAAGGCATACACTTATACCATTTTAGTATTTAAGTGCAGCAGAAGCCAAATAAACCTACTCTACGAGCTTGTCTATCCACTTCTTGATGAAGTACGCAGCGACAAGGATAAGTCCAAGCATAACTGTTGCACCTTCAAAAGTCCATCCCCTCTGCTTCTTCTCCTTCGTTAGAATCTTGGTCTGTGTGACTCGGATGGTGTCGGGCAAGCACGTTGCTTCAACGAACACCTTTCGGTCTATGTACTGGAGCTGCAACCGTACCTTGTCTTGGTAGATTGTCGTGTCCTTGTAAAGTTCCAGAGTGTCGGTTAGGTACTTTGTCTTGGTGACAATTACCGTGTCCTTTACAATCACACTCTGCAGGACTGGTTTCACAGTAGCGCAACTGCTAACTACCGCAAGAGTCGCAGCCATCGGGAGAATCCACATTGCAAGTCGGATGGGGTTTAGTTTCAAGGGAGTCAAGCCATTCATCAAAAGAGGAGGTATTTAGTTTTGCCATTGTGCTTTACTGCTTTTAGGATTTGTTTTCGGTTCTTGCTACTTGAGTAACTAACGTGAACCCACGATGGCGCAGTATCATTGCCAAATTCCCAAATGAGTTGGTCAAAGTCTAAATTGTCCTTAATCCAATGAAACAACACATCATTGCCACCATCAAACTTTAGGTCAGCAGCTTGTCCTTGCGTATGCTGCGAGGTCTTTGCTCCCCCAACTTTGCTATTCACCGCAGGGCTGCGGTATGCACTCGTTACTTTCACCGCACCTAATGCATCTCTCGTGGGTTGTAAGACGTTTTCTGCAAGCGCACGGAGGTTGGGTTCCAAGTGCTTGGGTAAGGCGTTAGGAAGCCCTGTTTTTGTAGCAGTCAGTTCTGCAAGGGTAAAGTTCTTGGTCATCGCCCCTGCGACTTGTAAGGCTTGGAGTAGTTCTTACTCGCTTTGTTGGCAGATGCACTCTTGGAATGCTTGCCTCGCTTCTTGCTCTTACTTATTCGTTGGCTTACCGCCTGTTGCTTTGCCATCGTCTTTAGGGTCTTTCAAAAACATAAGTGCAAACGCACCTACCATAAATGCACTTAACTCCGTGAGCGTTGCCTTCTCGTAAAACACCAAAACAAAACAAAGGCCGATAATTATCAGCCCAAGTAGAGTAGTCTTCGGATTGCCGAAGATGCGCTCAATTAGCACCTTTGTCCTTTAGATAATCCCTGCGCCACTTCCATAGGGTGTAGGCAAGTGAGATTACAAGAACCGCCAAACCTAACGCTTGGTGAACGTAGCTCACAAGCAGCCCTGTGCCTGTCAAAGACCAAGACGTGATTACGCTATCAGCACTCTCCTTTGTCATCTTTGTTAAGGGTGTTCTCGTATGCAGATACCAAGACACGAACCTCATCTAATTGCATTAGTAGATTCGCCTCTTGCTGCTTTAATGCATCAAGCCGTTGTTGTAAATGTTCCATTGGGTTTATTTTTCCCAAAGATACTTTACTCGCCTGCTGCTACAACAACTTCCTCAACCACTACGGGCGTTGGAATCATTGCCCAAGCATCGTTGGCAAGGGTGCGGTAGTAGCCATCAACTCCCAATACCTCATCGGCAGCAGGGTCGTTTACTGCAAGCACCACGCGCCAATAAGATGAAGCGATAACGGCTCCGTCTTTGGTAACGTCTGTTGTTTTGCGGACTGCGATAGTTCCGTCTAATTTGACGTTGAATTCGCTGATGTAGATTACTTCTTCAATCATTTTGTTTAGTTTTATTTATTATACGAAGTAGGTAAGTGAAATCACTATATCACTATTGTTTGCAAAGTCAGCGTCTGTAATAGGGGTCATAGCGCCTAAAATTGTAACTTCTTCTAATTCAATAGTTGTATTGTTAGCTCCTGCGTACGCTTGAAATTGATTTGTAAAAGTTATATTTTGAATTCTAAAACTTAATGCGCTCAAATTCCCTGTTGTGTTGGCAACCGTGAAAGGCAAGCCCGTAATACGAGCGTCACCCGTAGAACTTCCTTTAGCGGTCAAACGCAGTAATCCACTCACACTAACTTGCCTTCCTATCTTGGTATAAGTTCCCGTAGTTAGGGAATAAGTCATACCAACAGACGCACCACCAAACGAGAAACCCATAGTCCAAGTGCCTTCTTCGTAGTCATCAAGGGCGTTGGCTGCTGCGGTGTCCCCGTTGAAGGTTACCCCGTTGTTAGTGATGCGGAAGCGTTCGGTTAAAGAACCTGCTGATGTTCGTGTTTCAAAAGCCATTTGGCCGTCTAAAGCATTTGCACCATTTATAGCAGATATTCTTGAAGTTATGGTTGCCGTTCCTTCACTATTGATAAAATCAATGTTTCCGTTTTGATTTCCTCCGAATCCTCTGTTCCCGCTTAATTGAAGAACGCTAAATTTATCAGCACCCGATGGTGCCATAGTAAGAACTGTATTTCCTGCTACATAACCACCAATGTTTGGCGCAGTCGTGCCGATGCCTACGTTGCCTGCGGAGGTGATGCGAACACGCTCGTTAGAGTTAGTCCAAAAGGTTAGCGGTGTGCTTGAGTAAGCACTCAAAACCATCTTATCAACCTGAAAACCCACATCGCCATAAGCGGTGTTGCTATTCTCAAAATCAATTACAGGGTATCCGTTTGTTGCTCCAACAGTCAAAGGTTGGTTCGGAGTTGCAGTACCAATACCCACTTTGTTATTGGCAGCATCTACAAATAAAGTAGTCGTGTCAAACGTAGCGTTGCCCGTTACTGCCAAAGTTCCTGCGATAGAAGCAGCAGTCGTAGACAAAGACAATGTAGAGTCATTACCCAAACCATCGCTTAAAACTTTGAGTGAGCCGCTTAATGGCCCGTTGTCCGTAACCTTAATAAGGCTATCGTATGTGTCCTGTGGGGTTGTCCCCGTTAATGTTGTTCCCATAATTTTATGATTCCCAAGTTGTACTCCAAGTATTCCAAATTTCTTCTATCAACTGCCAAGCACCTTGCTCGTTGTTGCCGTATAGGTTTGTAGTAGGATGACCATAAGACAATGGCTGAACCATACCCCAAGAGATACTATTCGTTGCTGCTGCTTGACCCCAATAGATGTCATTGTTTGCTGCTCCTTGTCCCCAATCGCCTTGAACTCCCATTGTCTAAATAACTCTTTAACTTCACAATGTTGCTACGCTTCGGAGTGTATGTCTGTTTCTTACCACTCATAACACCCAACTTGCAAAGTTTGCGTCAGTATCGGGGTAAACGTCAGCGTTGTTGTTTGAGTTGTATTCGGGGAATGTTGCTTGGTTGTAGCTCATATAAGTGATAAACCTGTCGGTGTAGTACTGCGCCAAGTCCCTCGCCTTGTTCACCAAATAGTCAACCTCAATCTTTTCTGCGGTAGTAGAATTCTCGGAGTTGTGCTTGAACACCCCTGCGTTGCCGATAGTGTATGCTGCGAAGGGGAGATATTCCACAGTTGCCCAATGGATTAACATTGGCTGAATGTATAAATTAACCAAATCTAAATAAGGATTTACCAAAGTGCTATTGGTGATGTCCGTGCTAATCTTGTCGTATAGTTGCGTTCCTGTATAGTTTTGGATGTGTATCTCCTGTGCTATCTTGATGAACTGAATAAACTTATCCGTGTCCACGTTACCGCCAATCGCGGTGTTGCGAACCAAGTCCTCTCTTTTAATAAATAATGCCGTTGCCATTTCTTAATTTTTATATCCTCTTGTTGGTGTTTCAATAGGGGCGATAGCAACGAGGGGGTCATTCTGCATAGGTCGGAATCCCATACGAATAGCTTGGTTCACGTTGATAATATCCGTGCCGTTCAAAGAGCCACCTCCGTAGATGTTGCCCTCTTTGGTTAGCTTCTTGCGGTAGATTCTACGCTCCCAACGATGGTGGCAGTTAGCACCGCCTTTGAAAAGCCATACGCTATACGGCTCACCTTGTGCTTCTGCTCCTCCTTTTGAACTTAATGCCTCGACATCCTCCATGCGGTAGACTCGCCCTGCGGAAAGTAACGTGCGGCATAGCAAACGGCTTTCACCTTCGGGTTGTTTGCGTGTGCCTTTAGCGTAGAAGTAACGAACCTTGTATCGCTCTGTGTCTTGCTCACTTGCCTGCTGCGCTGCAAGGTCGGTGCGTGAGTTGAGGTATGCCTCTACATCGTATTCTGCTCCTTCATCTTCAACAAGCTCTGCCGTGATTAGGTCAAAGTCCTGCATCAGCTCCTCCTCGCTTTCGCCTAGACTCTCAATGTTCAGTAGCAACTCTGCCGCAAGCTCATCACGCAAGAAGGGGCGGTCATCTTTCTTTGCAAGTTTGACCTTCTTCTGCGCCTTCATCTGGGAGATGATATTTGCAGCATTGCCAGAAAACAATCCCTTTGCTACATCGGGGTCAAACTGAAGCATCTGCACCAAGAACGTGATTGCTTGGTCAATCGTTAGAACGCCATCCTTTACGCTCTGCATAATCTGCAAAGAGCTTGCAATCTGCGCTCCGTTGTACGATGCATCCTTTTTGATTAAGTCTTCGTTGGCTTCGCTCACTTGCACGGTTTCAATGTCTTCTGTTTTAACGCCTGTTGCTTCTTCTACCACCTCTGCATCTTGTACCTCCGTTTCGGTGAACTCTAAAGGCTGAAGGGTCTTAAAGTACAAGTTGAGGCTGATGTCGTTGTAGGCCAAGATTTGGTCTATGCCGTCAATGATAATCTGTTGCTTGGGTCTGATAACGATATTGTCAAGCAGCACCGATGCGGTCATCAATTCATCGGCATTATTGCCAAAACCTGTGTTGTCCTTGATGCCCAAAAGCAAAGGGCTTACAATACGATGCGACACCAATATCTTTTGTGTTGCCTCTGAACTTAAGAACTGATACTGCTCCGCAGCATCCGATAACTGCACAGGGTCAACCGTTGCAGCAAGTTCTTTGTTATCATTGAAAGCAAGGATAAACTTACCAGAGTTTGAACTACCGCTAAACTTTGTGGCAATCTGCTGCTCAATAGTCCTGCGCTCCTCTTCACTAGGTACTCCGTTGTTGAAGTTAATCAGCATAGAAGGCGCAAGGCCGTTCTGAATGTTGTTGATGTGGTAGTTGGCAATCTCCTCCTCAAGCTCTGCGTATGGAAGTCCGCCTTGATAGTCAACGGGGGAGTAGTAGTAGAATCCTGCTCGGTATGGTTTGATGTACAGAATCTCCAAACCCTCTTTGCTCTTGCCAAAAGCAGGTATGCGCACAGGTGTCTCTCTCCTGCTTGCTACCTCTCTCCAATCCTTTGCGTAGTAGTACGCCTCAATCTCTCCGTCTTCGTTAGACCTTGCGGCTCGTAGCGTCTCTATCGGGATATGCTGCACCTCTACAATCATATTGTGGTCTTGGGAGTACACGACCTGCAAAGAGCATTGCCCCATCATAACGTAGTCCGCAACAACCTTCTGCATATTTGACTTTGTGAACAAGCCACGCATTGCTGCGTACTCGCTCGGCTTCTTGGCAGAGTCCGTTGCATCCAGTCCCTTGCCAAAGGTCAAATCCATCAAAGAGTTGAGGATGGCGTTGTTGGTAGGTGAGCCGTTGTACCTGTCAATTAAGTACCCGAAGTAGTCGTTGTTATCTCCGTATTCTACGAAGTCCTTACCCTGCACCTCTTTTACAACAGGCGTGGTGTAGGAACTGAAGTTCACAACGTGAATTTTAGATGATGATGTACTCATTGTTGTAGCTTGTTTCTTCGGTGTAGACGTTTTGGTTCACCGTAAATTTGTCGAAATCAGTTTGTGAAGTTACAAAGACTCGGTCTCTGTATATTAGATTTCCCGATGCAAATACATTCAAGCCATAGAATCTATTGTTGACAAGGCTAAACGTGCCTGTGAGCGTCATAAAACCATTAGCAGAGGCAAGCGTAACCGCAGGCGTTGCGGTAGTGTTTGTTGATTCATCAATCAAGGCAATCGTTACACTCGCAGGGAATGTGCGTGGTATAATTACAATGGCTTGTGGCGAGGCTGATACTTGGAGAATATGCATCTTAAATAAATAACCTTTTACTTTGGATTTGTTTGAAAATAGAAAAGGGGCTTGCGCCCCCTTAACTATTCTGCCTTGCGGTAGGTTACGAGTTCGTACCTACAACAATCGTGTCAGTTGCACTTGCAAGTCCTGCAAAAGGATTGGCAGTAGTTGCACCATTGATAAAGTTGGCAGGCATTGTCTCCTGTCCCTCCATTGTCAAAGTGTAACCAGACAGGTCACCCATTGCAGCACCAGTTACAATCGTTCCACCCGTTACTTCAGCACCGTTTACGCGACCCATCAAGAATGCGTTGCCGTTGTAGTCTTGTACCACAACATAAGGCCGACCATAAGCAAGCAGCTTCAATTCTTTGTTGTCCTCCTTTGTGAGTTTGGTCAACGTCAAATTCAAAGTCTGCGTGAAGAATGTTGTGCCATTATCACGGCTTGAGTTAAAGGCTTGCTCAAAAGATGAGTTGCCTTTTACCAAGTATTGGTACGCAGAGAAAGTTCCCGAAATATCGGTCACCTCATCGTTGGTGAGGGTAATCGTACCCAAGTCACCGAAGTCTACAAAGTACACGGCACGGATGCCACCTACTACGTCTTTACAGGGAACTAACCTGCCTTTTGTTAAATCACACGCCATTGTTTCTTTGTTTTATTAGAATTAAAAAAGAGGGCGAGGACATAGCCCAAGCCCCCTCTTGATTTACATTAGCTCGGATTAAGAGTAAAGAACTACGTCAGCTCCGATTCCGTACTGAACTCCTGCGAAGAAGCGTAGGATAACACGGATGTTGGCACTTCCGTCAAGGTCAGCCATATCAAGTACACGAACCTCGTTGCGCTCATCAGCCAATCCTGTTCCGAAGAATAGGTTTGAAGCTTCAGCAGCAACCATCTTGTTTGAAGGAAGACCGTTTGCCATAGCAACGCGGATGCCATCAAAGTACAAGTCTCCGTTGCCGTACCACATTGTGCCTTGATTGTCAACACCATTTGCACCCAGACCCGAAGTTCCGAATCCACCTAGCGCACGGACATAAGCCTTTGCTACGTTCTGTGGGACATAGATAGTCAAATCCTCTTTGCCGTAAAGGGCAGAAGGGATAGCATCAGCAACTTTACCAAGCTCTACGATAACATTTGAAGCCGTCACGGTTGTAGCGGTTACGTCAATAACATCAGAGTCGGCAGTCATCAAAGAAAGGAATCCGCTGAACTCACCTGCACTTGCAGCGTTACCGTTCCAAATGTTCTGCTCAATCTTTTGGGCAGTCTTTGAAGCAACGTGGGCAATCAAGAAATCAGCAAAAGAAGTAGGGATGCTATCGTAAGCAGAGAAGCCCATTTGACCACCAATCCAAGATGAGTAGTAGTCCTTCTTACAAAGCTGCAAGTTTACTTGAAAAGGCTCAACGGCAAGAACGCGGTCGGTCAAAGTCAAGGTAGAAGTTGCGTCAAAGTCGCAAGTACCATCTTTTACTATGTCGTTAGTAGCAACCTTCTGAAGGGTTGTTTTGTAGTTTACGTTTGGAAGAATCTCAATGAGTCCTTTGTCAAGCGTGTTAGCAGAAAGAAGTGCGGCAGAAATGTACTTCTGCGCAAAAATACCTGCATAGTTTGTGGTGATTGAAGTGGTCGTAGCCATTTTTTATATTTATTATTTGTTTATTCGTGCAAGGACTCGGTCAATCGTTTTTTGTGGGCGATTGGTACTCATCTTTTGGACTTGCTTTGTTTCGGGGTTGTGCTTGATGGCTTTCGCAGCAGGTGCGGCAGATAGTTCTGCTTTAACCGCAGCCATCTCCTCCTTGTTGGCGTAACCGCCCATCTCATCACGCATCCCTTTCATTTCTTCGCGCATCATTGCAATCTCCTCAAGAACTCTCTCAATGATTGCAACTACCGCAGGGGCTTCTTCTGCCATTGGCATATCAGCAAGTTCAGTAGCTGCTTCGGCCTCAACCTCAACTTCTACCTCTGCTTCAGCGGTGGCTTCTTTAATTTCAGCGATTATACCTTCTTCGGTGATGACCAAAATACGGCCATCAGCAAGTAGGTGTTCGCCAATAGGAGCAGCAACTCGGTCTTCGCCACTAATGACAAACACTTCGTTACCTGCTTCAAATGATTCTGCCTCAAGAACGGCTCCGTTCTCAAGTGTCATTTGCTCAAACTTAACCTCGCGGATGGAGGATAGCTCGGCAAGGATGCGGTTAAGTATGTTATTCGCTTTCATATCTAAGTAATTAAAGGGGTTTTTGTTATTTGTAACATTTTTATAAATCTTGCCATAGAGTATTTGTGGACTCCCATAGCGTGTTGATGGTCTGCCACTCCTCGCCAAGTATGACAACGCTTGTGCCTTGACCTACTAGTGAGCCGATACCCTGCGCTGCAAGAGAGCCATCGCAGCATTCTGACCTGTAAGTGTTGTCTGGGCATAAGCATCCACGCCTTCCACCTCGCGGGGATGCGACAGGGAGTTTCATTGGTCTATACATTCTTTAGGTCTTCTTTATGGTATAGGTATTCGCTATCTTCTGTATGCTCTGCGCCTGTCATCAGTCTGCCATCGGCATCCTTGTGAGTTAGGCCTGTGTATAGCTTGCCATCTGCGGTGTAGTGAGGCACGCCTACTGCAAGTTCAATCTTGCCGAGTTCCTTTAGCTTGGACTCTGCCCAACGCTTTGCAGCAAGACCGCCCCATAGCAGGAACGATATTGTGCCGCAGGCTTCGCTATTGCTTTCATCGTAGTATTCTTCGGCTCTTGATAGGTACGAGTACATCCGTGTGATGGTCTCTACGCTTACAGGCTTGCCTTGTGCTAACTGCTGCGCCCTTACCTTACCGACAGGAGTAGCGCACTTGTTGCCGTTCTTCTCGTTTAATTCAATACCACGCTTGGCGTTGTTCTTTACCGCATCGGGGTAGTCAGAATACGAGGCCATCTCGGTGCGTGTTCCCGACTTCTTACGACCATCCCTTTTGATGATAGCAACAATCTGTGCAAGCATCAACGCTGCTTCCTGCTCCTCTATTTGCGCCATCTCTTGCTTGGCAAGGTTTAGTTTGTCCACGAAATACCCCTCAATAGAGAATCCTTTGACCTTCCCTGTCTTGACAAAGTTTGTCCAAATCTCTGGGTTGTTGACTTTCATAGATACCATCCAAGTGCCTATTGGCAAATCAAAGCCGTACTTCTTGCTCTTGTCTTGTACGTCATCTTCGATAATCCACGACTCTACAACCGTGAGGCCGTTGATTCCTACTTCGTGTTCAAGCGTAGCGTTGTTCTGCTTGCTCTTTTGGAAGAACATCTCGCTCGCTTTGCGGATGGTGGCTTCGCTGAAGTACACATAGAACTCCTCCTCGCCTTCTGCTCGGTAGATGGGTTTGTTTGGTACGAGTGCTGCTCCCATAAGGATGTGCTTCTCATCGCTCTGCGTAGCGAACTCCACCCGTTGTGAGTTGAGCGCAATGAAGTCCTCCTCAATCGCAGGATATTCTACAAGGGAGATTGCGTCAATGCCAGTTAGCAGCATTGATTCATCTAGTATTAGTTCAATTAGTTTCATCATCCGAATGTTGCGGTTCTTACTCTTTGGCGTTGTAGTTGTTGTGCGGTCGTTACGTCACCACCCACAACGTATGCACGGATGGGTTGGTTGAACTGACCACCGATGCTCTGCGCAAGTTGGTTCACTCCACCCTGTCCTACGATGTTAAACTGCGGTGGTTGTGATGGCGCAGAAGGGGAATTGATTGCAGCAGGAGCAGAGGAGGTTCCTGTCGGTTGTGCTGCGTTGATATTGCGTATTGCTGCAAATGTAGTTGCTGCAAGTGCTGCGTATTGTACCCCTCTGTTTATTGAGGCAAAGGGCTCGGGGAGTGAGGTGCTACTATTAAAGATACCAACTGCTGCTTGCGCTGCATCCACAATTACGTTTGCCGTTGCAATGGCTTTGCTCTTTTGGAATACTGCACCAAGCGCACCCTGTACCGCATCAATAGTGCGATTTATTTCTGCGAGTTTTGCGTCTTGCTCTGCTTTGTTTATCGCCTTTGTTGCTGCTGCGGTTTTTTCTGTGATAGCAACAATCTCGGCAGCTTGTTTTTTCTCAAGGGCAATCCTATCCTCTACCGATAATTCAGTTAGTTGAAGAATGGCAAAGTATTTATCGTTGACTGCGTTTATCTCACGTTGTTGGTCGGTGAGTAGCATCTCGTATGCTTTGTCTAATAAAGCTCCCTGCTGCAAAGCAAAGTCTTGCGCGGCCTTCTCCTCTAATGCTGCAAACTCTTGAGCTGCTTTTAGCTTCTCATCGGCTGCTGCTTTCTCCTCTGCCCTCAATCCCTTTACTTCAGTACCAAGCCTACGCTTGCGAGCGATGCTCGCCTGCTCTAACTCCAAAACACGAGCCTCTGCTTCTGCAATGGCTACCAACTGCTCCTCGTTTACCTCCGATATTTTTGACTGCGCCCTCAAGGCTGCAAGCCTTAATGTTTGGTTTGCTACTTCTTTTGCCGCTACTTCTTCTTCTAACGCTCCTGCTTTCTCTACCGCAGCGATACGCTCCTCTGTGCTTTTGGTTAGGTCATCAGCGATGAATCGTGCCTCTGCAATCTGCTTGTTTGCCTTTGCACGTTGTACAATTAGCGCACGTTCTGCATCTTCTACCGCATTTAATAATGCTGCGACTCTTGCTCCCTCTTTGCCTGCTGCCACCAATGTTTTGCCAAACTCAACCGTTGCATCTACTGCTGCGCCAACTTTGTCGGTGATGTCCTCAACGCCAAGCACAACCTTGCCTGCTGCATCGGCTGCGGTCTTCGCTGCTGCGGAGAACTCACCCTTTAATGCAAGGCTGATTGCTTTACCCAAAGCAGGAAGCAACTCAAGCAAACCTTCAATTCTATTGGTGATATTTTCTTTTAGCAGTTTGCCAAAATCCTTGAGGGCTTGCTGCGGATTCTGAAATGCCTCAAAGAGCTTCTCGCCAAGTTTAACGAGTACATCAGTCAGTTTGCCAACTACTGCGCCAAGTGCGCCAAGAACAACCGCTAATGCATCACCACCACGCTCGGTCTTTGAGAAATAACTGACAAGCGATGTTACTGCGACTAGCAACGCACCCAATCCCGTTGCAATGATTGCTCCCTTGAGTGTGCCGAATGCTTTTACCGCACTACCAATGCCACCCTGCAAACTCTTGAACGCAGATACTGCACCGCCTGTGCGCTTATCAAGTGCTTCAAGTCCACTACTGATGGCCTCGTTTGTCTCTTTGGCTTTGGTCTGCGTCTTGTCAGCCTCTATCCCTACGGCTTTAAGCGCAGCAATAGCGGATGTAGCATCCCCTTTAATCTCAATTATTTCAACTGCCGCCATTGTAGCTTAATATATTCATTCCATCCTTCGGGTAGTTTGTTCTTGCCTTTGGCGATTTCAACGCAATCACCTGCTCCAAGCCACTCATCCGAGTTTAGTATTTCAATTAAATAACTTAAATAACCTTTCTTCATACTACGTTGAGGAGTTCAAATGATGCTTTGCCTGTGGTCATATTTAAGTTGACGTTGTTTATGATG
>Ga0209651_1000105_pt1 | contig 28713 bp, 24 predicted proteins | sample LauGreFBDMM110SN_2_FD_188216 | JGI IMG/M metagenome (GOLD analysis project Ga0209651, IMG submission 188216) | Freshwater lake microbial communities from Lake Michigan, USA - Fa13.BD.MM110.SN (SPAdes) (version 2) | ecosystem: Environmental > Aquatic > Freshwater > Lake | place: Lake Michigan... | reverse complement strand
CGCGATCGACAAGATTGAAGATGCGATTGCGCACCCGGTAGCGGGCCATGAAATTTCTCATGAAGATCTCGTTAAGTGGATTAGTGAATTAGATGTGCGACCTGTCTTTACCGCCCACCCAACGGAGGCAGCTCGACGTTCGGTCTTAGGTAAATTGGGTGAAATCGCTTCACTTCTTGATACCCCTGCCAGTGTTACGCAAGATGAGCGCTTAGCTGAGACCGTTGATTTACTCTGGCAGACAGATGAGTTGCGACTTGATCGCCCAGAGCCACTCGATGAAGCGATGAATGCGCTGTATTACCTCGATGACCTGGCCACCACCACGGTTCCGGAAGTTCTAAACGACTTCGCCCGCGAATTAAAGAGACTTGGCATTGAATTACCAGTGACTTCCAGGCCTTTAACCTTTGGCACCTGGATTGGCGGTGACCGTGATGGAAATCCAAATATCACCCCTGCAATTACCGAGGATGCTGTTGTGCTGCAGGTCGGACACGCCATCAGAACAACTATTACGGCGATGAACAAACTACGCCAGATGCTCTCAGTTTCTACGCGTATTGCAGGTGCTACTCCTGAACTGAGCGCATCTGTAGAAAAAGACTTGAAGAATATTCCAGAATTTGAAGAGCGATTCTTGCGCCTGAACGTGCAAGAGCCATACCGACTAAAAGCCACTGCAATCGTGCATCGCCTGGCATTTACTCGCCAGCGTCATGCTGCGCGTGGTCCACATGTACCGGGCCGTGATTACAAGAACACTGCCGAACTTCTGGCAGATCTCACACTGATGCGCGACTCACTCTTTGCTCATCGCGGTGAACTTCTTGCAACTGGCTTACTTGAACGCACAATTCGCAGCGTGGCGGCCTTTGGTCTAACCCATGCAACCCTTGATATTCGCGAGCATTCTGATGCTCACCACCAGGTGCTGCAACAGATGATCGGCCCAGACTATGCCGGACTTTCACATGAAGCCAAGTTCCAAATTCTCATCGCTCAGCTTGCATCATCTGCGCGACTCGATGCCTCAAAGCTAGATGCCGCGGGAGCGAAGACACTCAATACCTTTGTGGCAATCACAGATTTAATTGAGCGCTTTGGTCCAGAAGTAATTGAGACCTACATCGTCTCGATGACAAAGGGGGCTGACGATCTCATCGCAGCAACTGTTCTAGGTAAGCAGGCTGGGCTGGTTGATATTGATAAGAAGATTGCGAAGATTGGATTTGCTCCGCTACTTGAAACTGTGGCTGAGCTGCGTTCAGCAGGTGAAATTCTAGAGAAGTTGTTATCTGAGCCTACTTACCGCACCCTAGTTGCACTTCGTGGTGATGTGCAGGAAGTAATGCTCGGGTACTCAGATTCAAATAAAGATGCCGGAATCGCAACATCGCAGTGGGAGATTCACCGCGCACAGCGCACCTTGCGCGATGTTGCAGTCAAGCACGGCGTGAAGCTTCGTCTATTCCATGGTCGCGGTGGCTCTGTCGGTCGCGGTGGCGGACCAACATATGATGCACTAATTGCACTTCCGTGGGGCTCAGTTGATGGCCAAATCAAGATGACCGAACAAGGTGAAGTCATTTCAGATAAGTACGCACTGCCAGCACTTGCGCGTGAGAATGTTGAACTCATTCTGGCCGCATCACTTGAAGCTACAGTTCTGAATCGTGGTCCCCGACAGAGTGCGCAAGATTTGCAGAAGTGGAATGAGTGCATGAACTTAGTAAGTGAGAACTCCTTCACTCGCTACCGCGCACTAGTAGATCATCCAGATCTCCCCGCCTACTTCTATGCCTCAACTCCGGTTGAACAACTTGGAAATCTATTCCTCGGTTCACGCCCGTCGCGTCGACCTGATGCTGCAGGTGGTCTTGATTCACTGCGAGCAATTCCCTGGGTATTTGGCTGGACTCAATCTCGTCAAATTGTTCCTGGTTGGTTTGGTGTGGGCTCGGGGTTAAAAGCTGCTCGTGAAGCTGGGAAGTCAGATGTGCTGGCGCAGATGCTTTCAGAATGGCACTTCTTCTCAACATTTATCAGCAACGTGGAGATGACTCTGGCAAAGACTGATCTTGTAACTGCAAAACATTACGTTCAGACACTTGTTCCTTCAGAGCTACATCACTTCCTAGATGTAATCACAGCAGAGTTTGAACTCACCGTTGCCGAGATTCTCACCCTGACCGGCAAGTCATCATTGCTTGGAGACCAACCAGTCTTGGCTCGCACGCTGCAGGTCCGCGATACCTATCTTGCTCCCTTACAACTTCTGCAAGTGACCCTGCTCAGTCGTGTTCGCGAGCAAGGTGAGCAGGCAGATCCGGCTTTGATTCGCGCTCTGCTACTCACAATCAATGGTGTTGCAGCAGGACTTCGTAATACTGGCTGATTTTCACGCCTAGCCAGGGGCGTTGTTCACCTCAACTTCACGATAAATAAACCGAATGCCACTTACGGATGGACTCTTAAATCCCTAGATTGCGACCATGTCTCACTCAGGTTCATCCGCATTTCAAGAAGTAAATAAAAAGGTGGCGCAGGCGGGAGAAATTCTCGGTCTGAAGCCAGGCGTTATTGCCACTCTCAGTAGTTGCGAACGTGAGGTTGTCATCTCCATTCCGCTTCGTCGTAAAGATGATGTGGAAGTTTTAACAGGGTATCGAGTCCAACATTCAAGTGCTCGTGGACCACGTAAAGGCGGCATCCGTTTTCATCAAGATGTAGATCTTGATGAAGTCCGTGCTTTAGCATCATTGATGACGTGGAAGACAGCCTTGATTGATGTTCCCTTCGGCGGTGCAAAAGGTGGCGTTGCAGTAGATGCATCTCTACTCACTAGCATCGAGAAAGAAGAGATAATCCGTCGTTGGACTCGATCCCTAGTTCACGTTTTAGGTCATCATCGCGATATTCCGGCGCCAGATATGGGAACAGATTCGAAAACGATGGCATGGCTCATGGATGAATATCACCGCCTTGAAGGTTTTCAGCCAGCGTGTGTCACAGGAAAACCTGTGGAACTCTTTGGAGCGCCTGGACGTGAAGAAGCCACAGGTAGAGGTGTTGCAATGATTGCAGCAGCGACGCTGAAAAAGCATAAAGTAAAAGTGGAAGGTGCCACTGTTGCGATACAAGGATTCGGAAATGTTGGTCGTTATGCAGCCCTAGTCTGCCAAGAGTTAGGGATGCGCGTGATTGCAGTGTCAGATGTTTCAGGCGGGATCGTAAATAATAAGGGCTTAGACATCGCCTCATTTTTTTCACATAAGAGTTTAGAGACAGTTGATGCAGATAATCGAGTTGGTGCAGCTGAAGTTCTAGAAGTGCAGTGTGATGTCTTGATTCCGGCTGCCTTGGGTGGCGTGATCAATGATGGAAATGTTGCCAAGATTAAGGCTGAATTTATTATTGAGGGTGCCAACCAACCAATTACATTTGCAGCAGATCAAGAGCTTCGAGCACAAGGTGTAGTGATAGTTCCCGATATCTTGGCTAACTCTGGTGGGGTTATGGGATCTTACTTCGAATGGACGCAAAATATTCAGGAATTTAGCTGGCCTATCGAAAAATTCCGAAAAGAGTTGGATTCTCGAATGGAAATAGCATTCACTCACGTGTTGGAGGTATCTAAGAAGCACTCTGTCGACATGCGCACTGCAGCCTTTGTAGTTGCGGTTGGTCGTGTTGCTCAAGCATTTGAACTCAGAGGATCTCTAGTTTAGTTAGCTGTTGAACTTACTCTGAGTTAAATCAAGTCCTGTTTCAATCAAGAACTCAACACAGTCAGCGCCGCGATTGATAAATTCATCGAGTGATTTCTTCTCTTCTTTACTAAATTGCTTAAGCACAAAGTCTGCCGGATCTTGCTCGCCCATGGGGCGACCGATGCCAAGTCGAATACGGAAATACTCTGCTGTGCCGAAAGAAGATGTCAGTGATTTCAATCCGTTGTGGCCGTTATCACCGCCAGCAAGCTTTGCCCGAATTGCGGCATAGCCGATATCTAACTCATCGTGGAGAACAATGATCTGCTCCGGCTCAACTGAATAGAAAGAGGCGAGCGCTTTAACTGGCCCACCAGTTTCGTTCATATAACTCTTTGACTTAGCCAGAATGATTGAGTGGGAATCAATACCAACACCTAATTTGTAGGCGGCGATATCGCAACGAGATTTATGTGATGAGAGTTTTAGCTTGTGACGTCGTACCAGCTGGTCGATAACCATCTGACCCACATTGTGACGGGTGGCAGCGTATTCATCGCCCGGGTTTCCGAGCCCCACTACCAACCACGTCATATGCGAAAGTCTAAGTGTTAAGCGTCCTTCTTCTCTGCATCTGCAGCAGGTGCCGCAGCAGCATCATCGGCAGCAGGTGCCACAACTGCAACTTCTTCAACGATTGTTGAACGCTCTGACAAGTGAACAATGATTGTGTTCGCTGGGCTGACCAGGGTTGTGCCTTCAGGAAGCACTACATCTGATGCGTACTTAGATGTTCCTGATGTCATTCCTTCAATATCAAGAAGAAGGAACTTAGGAATCGAAGTTGCTTCTGCTTCAATTTCAATTGAGTTGTGTTGGTGCTCAAGGATGCCGTCTGGATCGTGCTTACCTTCAGTGTGGACAGGGACAGCAACAGTTACCTTCTCACCGCGGCGCACGAGTACGAGATCGATGTGCTCAAGGATCTGCTTGAGTGGATGGCGAACAATCGACTTTGGCAGGGTGAGCTCTGTCTTGCCATCGATATCAATATTAAGAAGAACGTTTGACTCTTTGAGTGCAACACCGAGTTCGCGTGCTGGAAGAGTGATGTGAACTGGCTTCTCACCATGGCCGTAGATAACAGCTGGGACTAGACCCGAAACTCGTGCGCGACGTGATGCGCCCTTACCGAATTCGGTACGTGTAGTTCCCTTGATTGATACTTCTGCCATGTTAAAACTCCTCAAATAGATACTTCTTTATGTTGCGAAGTTCCAGCAGGAGTTGATACCTACGGCCGTCGATCACGGATAAATTTCACCCTCGCCGGAACGAGGCAAAGGTTAGCGTGAGTTAGCTATGTCCGTCAAAAAGGCTGGTTACTGAGCCATCTTCGAAGACCTCGCGGATAGCGCGAGCCAAGAGGGGGGCGATTGAGAGAACTGTGAGCTTGTCGAATTTCTGGTCTTCCGAGAGCGGAAGCGAATCTGTAACGACTATCTCGACCGCTCGTGAATCCCTAAGACGATCAACTGCCGGGCCGGAAAAGACCGCATGTGTTGCTGCCACGATGACATCTTTTGCGCCGGCTTCGAAGAGTGCGTCAACTGCCTTGGTAATTGTTCCTGCGGTGTCAATCATGTCATCGATAACGACGCAGGTACGCCCCGTAACATCTCCGACAACTTTTCCCACAACCGACTCATTAGGAACGAGTGGGTCGCGAGTCTTATGGATAAATGCGATGGGGCAGCCACCTAGAAGTTCTGACCAACGCTCTGCAACGCGAACACGACCTGAGTCTGGTGAAACGATGGTGAGCATGGAGCGGTCAACTTTGCTGCCAACATAATTTGCCAGCATTGGAAGTGCGAAGAGGTGATCGACTGGACCATCAAAAAATCCTTGAATTTGTGAAGTGTGGAGATCTACGACCATGAGGCGATCAGCGCCAGCCGTCTTAAATAGATCAGCCATGAGGCGCGCCGTTATCGGTTCGCGACCTCGGCTCTTCTTATCCTGACGAGCATATGCATAAAAAGGTGCAACTACCGTGATGCGCTTTGCTGAGGCGCGCTTGAGGGCATCAATCATGATGAGTTGTTCCATGATTTGTTTATTAATTGGGGACGAGTGTGACTGAATTACAAATGCATCACAGCCGCGAACTGATTCTTCAAAGCGAACAAAAATTTCACCATTAGCAAAGTCATAAACTGAAGTCGGTGTTAGTGGAATACCTAACTCTTTGGCAACTTGCTCTGATAATTCTGGAAATCCACGACCTGAAAAGAGACGAAGTTTTTTCTCTGAGGACAATCGGATTTCGCTCAAGGAAGTTAGCCTTTCTGCTCGTCACTACTGTGGCGCGAGGCCGCCTCAGCAGATTTTGTACCAGGGCGCTTACGCAGAACCCAACCTATTACATTTCTCTGCCTTGCTCTGCCAACGCCAATCGCGCCGGCCGGAACATCTTCGGTTATCACAGAACCGGCGGCGGTATATGCGCCATCTCCGATTGTCACGGGTGCAACTAACATCGAATCACTCCCGATCCGAACATGATCGCCCACCACGGTGTAATGCTTTTCCACGCCGTCATAGTTCACAAAAATCGTGGCTGCACCAATATTGCTACCCTCGCCAATAACGGCATCTCCGACATAAGAAAGGTGTGGGACTTTAGAGCCCTCACCGAGAGTTGCATTCTTCATCTCAACAAATGCGCCAGCTTTGGAGCCGGTAAGTAATTTGGTTCCGGGGCGCAAGAATGTAAATGGTCCAACATTTACCGATGCTCCGATAATCGCATCTGTGCAATGTGATTCAAGAACGCGGGCGCTCTCACCCACTGTGCAATTGTGAATAGTTGAACGTGGGCCGACTACCGCACCGCTTGCCACAGTCGTTGTGCCAGTAATTGCAGTGCCGGGCATGACTATGACATCTCTTTCAACGGTTGCTGTGGAATCTATCCATGTGCTTAAAGGATCAACAATGGTGACACCTTCACGCATGAGATCTTCGTTGAGACGATCGCGCAAGAGCGCGGCCGACTCAGCTAGCTGCACTCGGTCGTTAACCCCAAGAATTTCAATAAAATCTTCAATCAGAACAGGCGCAATTTTTCCACCTTCATTGCGCAGAATCTCAATCACATCAGTCAGATAGAGCTCACCCTGTGAATTACTTGCTTTAAGTTTTCCGATTGCTCCGGCAAGCTTTACCGCATCGAAGGCATAGACACCTGAATTAACTTCAATGATTTCTCTTTCATACTCATTAGCATCACGTTCTTCCACAATGCGAAGCAAGGAGTCATCATCGGCGCGAATAATGCGGCCATAACCGGTTGGATCTGGATGTAGCGCCGTCATAACGGAAGCGGTAAAACCACCTGCATGATGATGCTCGAGTAATTGTGTGAGCGATGTTCCGGTGAGCATCGGGGTATCCCCAGCGAGAATCAAAATCGTGCCAGCAGGCTTTAAACCAACGAGAGCTAACTGTGTTGCATGGCCTGTTCCGCCACGCTTTTCCTGAAAGACGGTGACTGCATTAGGAGCAATCTCTGCAATGTGTGCTTCTACTTTTTCCCGGCCCGCACCGACAACAACGCGAACTTGCACAGCTGATAGGCCACTGACTGCGTGCAATACATGACCAACAAGTGTGCGACCAGAAATTGAATGAAGAACTTTTGGCGTAGCAGACTTCATACGCGTACCTTCTCCCGCAGCGAGAATCACTACGGTTTCTAGCTTCATGAGGTAAGTCTACTTGCTCCGCCACCAGGTATCGATCCTGGACCCTGGGCTTCAAAGGCCCATGTGCTAGCCACTACACAATGGCGGAACCTATATTCTCCCTTATATTCGGTAGTGCTCGCGACCACTAAACTCGCTTCCTATGGAGCAACGCGATGAAGTCGACCGCCTCATTGCGGCGTGGAAGCGCGAACGCCCCGACTTGGACCTCACTCCCCTTTCGGTATTAAGCCGCATCACCCGAATTTCGCGACACCTGGATATCGCCCGCAGAGATGCATTTGGTGAACTCGAAAATTGGGGCTTTGATGTATTGGCCGCGCTGCGCCGTGCTGGAGCGCCTCATCAACTTTCACCTGGGCAACTCATGCAAGAAACAATGGTGACAAGTGGCACCATGACAAATCGGCTAGATCACTTAGAAGATTTGCAACTCATTACCCGCGAACCAGATCCAAGCGATGGTCGAGGATCGCTGGTGACTCTGACGAAATCCGGAATCCGCGCAGTTGATGCGGCGATGGAAGAGCTATTGAGTAACGAGCGAAAATTACTTAAGGAGTTAGCAAATAAAGATCAGGTCCATCTTGCCGAACTACTTAGTGCTTTAGTCTCTAAATTAGATAGCGAAGTCGAATAAGTAAGCTACTAAATTACTTTGGCTCCATGAACTGGACCATGCGCTCTAGTCACACTTCCAACAACACCGCTGGCAGTCAGCGCCACGGCTAAATCAAGCCCGGCATCTTCATCAGCTACCAAGAATGCAACGGTGGGCCCCGAACCAGAAACTATTGCACCCAATGCGCCGTAATCACGACCTACTTCAAGAACCAGGCTCAGAGCTGGGCGCAACGAGCATGCTGCGTTCTGTAAATCATTAGTTAACGCATTTCCCACTCCTGGTGCATCTGCTGCCAACAAGGATTGCATCAGCACATCTGATACTTGCGGCGCGGCAATATCTAGCTCTGCCCGCATGCGATCGCACTCGGTATAGACAGCAGGAGTTGATAAGCCAACGCTAGACAGTGCTAGCACCCAGTGATAGCTACCTCGAGAAAGTGCGGCGGTTAGTTGATCCCCGCGACCTTGTCCAATTGCAGTTCCACCGGAGATCATAAATGGCACATCACTTCCGAGCTCTGAACCCATTGCGTGTAACTCCTCGCGGGACATCTCTAATTGAAAGAGCGCGTCCATAGCTACCAGAGTTGCCGCGGCATCTGCACTTCCGCCTGCCATGCCACCAGCAACCGGAATGGATTTCTTCACTTCAATGTGTACATCAACGGCAAAATCAAATTTACTTCCTACCAACAAAGCAGCTTTCACGGCTAAGTTTGAATGATCTTCTGGAACCCCGTGGGTGTGCTCACCTGTGACAGAGATCGTGATGCCGCTTCCAGCATGACTTTTTGACACTGTAACGTCATCAAAGATTGATATCGCTTGAAAGACAGAGACTAGATTATGAAAACCATCAGATTCTCGAGGACCAACAGATAACTGCAGATTCACCTTCGCCGGAACCCGAACTGTTACAGAATTAGTTGCCACGTTAAAACTCTACCCTTGTTTCGCAATTGCGCAGAAGGCGCTGATATCAAGTGCTTCACCGCGCAGTGTTGGGTCTATGCCAGCAGCAGTGAGGTGAGATTCTGCAGCAGCAGAGCCACCATAGAGAGATGATAGGGCAGAGCGCAGCATCTTGCGTCGTTGCGCAAATGCTAAATCGATGATGGTAAAAACTTTCTTGCGAAGTTCTTCATCTCCTGGTGTTTGGCGACGAACAAAGGCAACTAACTTTGAGTCAACATTGGGTTGTGGCCAGAAGATAGAGCGTGAAACCGAACCAGCGCCAGTGACATCAGCCCACCAGGCCGCCTTCACGCTAGGAATTCCATACTCTTTTGAATTTGGTTTTGCCGCTAGTCGATCTGCAACCTCTGCCTGCACCATCACCACACCGCTTCGCAGTGAAGGAAAAATTTCAAGCAGGTGCAAGAAAACTGGTACCGAAACGTTATAGGGCAGATTGGCAATCAGCACCGTGGGTGCAACTGGCAAGCTCTTTAGCGTGAGCGCATCTTGATTAATAACGGTCAGCACATCGGCGCGATCAGAATGTTTCGCGGCCGTTGCTGGAAGTTGACCTGCTAGCCGAGCATCAATCTCCACGGCAATCACTGATTGTGCTTCTTCCAACATGGCAAGTGTGAGTGAACCCAGGCCTGGCCCAATTTCAAGTGCAATATCACTCGATGTCAGCCCGGCAGTTCGGACGATCTTTCTACACACATTGCCATCGTGAACAAAGTTTTGGCCCAGCGACTTTGCAGGTTTAAGGTCTAAGGCAGCTGCTAATTCACGAATCTCGGAAGCACCAAGAAGACTCATGCAAAACTGCCAAATATGCGCTCTGCATTAAGAGATAGCGCTGTGGCAAGTTGCGCCACATCTTCGCCGCGTTCTGTCGCCATCGCCCGGACAATATTTGCAATTTGTGCCGGAGTATTAAGTGCTCCTCGATGTGGGGCGGGTGCCAAGAATGGAGAATCTGTTTCCACAAGGAGTTGATCGTGTGGAACTAACTTCACCGCTTCTCGCAGCTCCGGTGCGCTCTTAAATGTCATGGTGCCGGCAAATGAGAGGATATATCCGCGCTCAATACATATTTTTGCCATCGCGACATCGCCAGAAAAACAATGAAAGACAGTCTTTTCCGGTGCGCCTACTTCTAGTAGTACCGATAAAACATCCTCGTGCGAGTCACGATCGTGGATCACCAGCGCCTTCTTGGTCTTCTTTGCTAGTTCAATATGCCATTTAAATGATTCTTGTTGACGCTGCTGCAGCTCTGGTGGGGTGCGGAAATAATCTAGCCCCGTCTCACCGATAGCGCGCACGCGCGGTTCTTGGGCAAGTTTTTCAATGATGGCCCAGTCGTGTTCCATATCTTCAACTATTGGAGCTTCATTCGGGTGTAGTGCCACAGTTGCCAAAACTCTACCGGGGTAATTATTTGCCAGATCAACGCACCACTGTGATTGTTCAGCTGAATATCCCACTTGAACAATGCGATCTACATTTACTGATTTAGCATCATCTAAAATCGTGCGCACAGCATCAGAGTCGGCCGCATCATTAGTAACTATTTCAAGATGTGCGTGTGAATCGACAGTGGGAACTGGAAGTGGCGCTGGAAGTGGAGCTTGCTGGCGCTCAATATCTCGGTTGTGGCGATCTGCCATAAAAAATTACTCTTTAACTTCTAACCGTGGAAAGAGAACAGGTGTCTTGGTAACGATTGCACCTTGTGGAAGTTGGCCCCATGTTGCAACCTGTGAGATCTCTTGCTTACCGATTTCACCAAGGGCAGCGCGGGCACCCAGTGATTCCCACAATATTTGCGTCGTTGCCGGCATTATTGGGTGCAACAAGACGGCAAGTGCGCGTAAGGATTCAGCGGTGTTATAAAGAATTGCCTCAATTTGCACCTGATTGGCGGGATCTTTAGCCAGAATCCACGGCTCTTTCTCGGTAACAAAACCATTGACGCGCTTGCAGTAATCCATGATGGCGTTGATTCCACCCTGGAAATCAAGTGCCACCATTGCGGCATCAGCGGTGTCCACAGTTTCTTTCAGAGCTTGTGCGAGCCCGGCATCGCGGGCAACTGCTGGCACGGTGCCACCACAATACTTTTCAATCATCGCGGCAAGTCTTGATGCCAGGTTCCCAAAATCATTTGCAAGTTCAGATGTGTAACGGGCGCTCATATCTTCCCAAGAAAATGACCCATCACTACCGAATGGAATTGCCCGAAGGAAGTAATAGCGAAATGCATCGACCCCAAAATGGTCAGTGATATCCGAAGGAGCAATACCAGTGAGCTTTGACTTACTCATCTTCTCTCCGCCAACAAGTAACCAGCCGTGAGCAAAGACCTTCTTAGGTATATCAATTCCAGCTGCCATCAGCATTGCCGGCCAAATCACGGCATGGAAGCGCAAAATATCTTTTCCTACTAAGTGCACATCTGCCGGCCAGGTAGCGGCAAATTTCTTGCCACCTTCTGAATCAGGTGCGTCAGTGAGTCCTACCGCTGTTGCGTAGTTAAGGAGTGCATCAAACCAGACATAGACAACTTGATCGGTATCCCACGGAACTGGAATTCCCCAGTCGAATGTTGAGCGCGAGATTGAAAGATCAGATACGCCACCTTCCAGAAATGCCACAACTTCATTGCGGGCACTTTCTGGCTGGCAGGCTTCCGGGTTTTTCTTGTAGTGATCTAGAAGTGGTTGGGTGAAATCGGATAGTTTGAAGAACCAGTTATTTTCATTGACTAACTCGATAGGCTTGCTATGAATCGGACAGAGTTTTTCACCATCGGCATCGATGAGATCACCTGGTAGCTTAAATTCTTCGCAGCCAACGCAATAGGGCCCTTCATATTTTCCAGCATAGATATGTCCAGAATCTTTTAAAGATTGCAGGAACTTCTGCACGCGCTCGGTATGTCGTGGCTCTGTAGTGCGAATAAAGTCATCGTTTGCAATATTGAGCGCTTGCCAATTCGGTTTCCACGCATCGGCGACTAACTTATCTACCCAGGCTTGCGGGGCAACGTTATTTTGCTCTGCTGTGCGCATGACTTTCTGGCCGTGCTCATCTGTTCCGGTGAGAAACCAGACTGACTCACCGCGTTGACGATGCCAACGAGTAAGGACATCGCCAGCAACTGTTGTATATGCATGGCCAATATGTGGCGCATCATTTACATAGTAAATAGGCGTTGTCAGGTAGAAAGACTTCATCTGCTCATCTTATTCGCATCGACTACCGCTGCATAAACGATCTTCTTCGGAATTGAGAATTCTTCGGCAACTGCGGCTATTGCACCCTTGCGATCCATGCCAGCTGCTTCATATTCACGAACCCGGGCAACCGCGTCATCTGCTGTGCGCACTTCTGAACCTGCCACAACTCCGGCAATCACAAGAGTAATTTCGCCTAGAACCTCACGAGCTGATGCCCAAGCAATAAGTTCTGAAAGCGGTCCTCTGATTGTTTCTTCATAGGTCTTTGTCATTTCCCGACAAATTGCGGCAGCTCTATCAGCTCCCAAAATTGAAGCAGCATCTACCAGTGATTCGTGCAAGCGGTGGGGGGCTTCAAAAATTACCATCGTGCGTTCTTCAAAACGGAGGGATTCATAGAATGAAGTACGTGCACCATGAGCGCGCGGTGCGAAACCTTCAAAGGTGAATCGATCTGTTGGTAGCCCAGAGAGTGCAATTGCCATGGTGGGCGCACTTGGCCCAGGAATAACAATCGTCGGTAGCTTTTCGGCAATGGCATCACGCATGAGCCGAAATCCGGGATCACTAATTGTTGGCATCCCGGCATCGGTAACAACTAATACTTCTTTGCCTTCACGCAGCAGAGTAAGAATTTCTTGGGTGCGATCGCTTTCATTTCCTTCAAAGAAGGAGATGATCCGTGCGGTAAATGTGACTCCGAGATCTGATGCCAATCGATGAAATCGGCGTGAGTCTTCGGCAGCGATAATCTCGGCCGATTCAATTGCCATTTTGAGGCGCGCGCTTGCATCGAGGGGGTTTCCCAGAGGAGTTGCAGCAAGAACTAGTGCCATATGCGAATACTCCCATATTCTCTGCTTATGATTGCAGCGATTGCTCCCATAGTAATTGCGCTTATCTCACTCGCACTTCGAGTGATAAATCTCGGTTCGATAAAGAGCTTCATATTCGATGAGGTCTACTACGTCGATGGTGCTCGTGATCTACTGAAATACGGGGTAGAAGTTTCTGGATCTAAGCCAGAATTTATTGTGCATCCCCCACTTGGCAAATGGATGATTGCCAGCGGAATTAAAGTCTTTGGTGACAATCCCGTTGGGTGGAGAGTTGCCACCGCCGTAGTTGGTTCGCTGCTTATTCTCCTAGTTGCCCTCGTTGCACATAAGTTATTTAGAGATCCGTTGCTTACTGGCCTCGCTAGTGCGCTGATGGCACTAGATGGTTTGGCACTGGTCCATTCGCGAACTTCCCTTCTCGATAACTTTCTGACGTTTTTTATTCTCCTTGCCACATATTTCTTTATTACAAAACAATATTGGTGGACAGCTCTCATCCTTGGATTGGCCCTTGCTACAAAATGGAGTGCGCTCTATTTTATTATTACATTTGGACTGATCGCTTTCTATCGAGCCTTCTCGCATCACACCGGAAAAAACTTGGTCAAGCCAACCTTGCAACGAGTTCTACAGTTTGCTGTTATTCCCATTGTTGTCTATCTAACGTCATGGGCAGGTTGGTTTGCCAGTAATCGTGGATGGGCTCGAGATCACTCGACAAATATTCTTAACTCATTTATCTACTACCACCAACAGATGTTGGGTTTTCATACCGGACTCACTGAAAAACATCCCTACGAAGCCAATCCATGGAATTGGTTATTTATGGGCAGACCCACTTCGTTTTTCTATGAGTCACCCAAGGGGTGCGGCACAAGTTCATGTTCGCAAGAAGTAATCGCACTCGGTACACCACTCTTATGGTGGTTTGGCATTGCCGCAATCTCATTCATAATTGGTCTCTGGGTACGATCATTTTTTACCCGTCACTTCGACCCAGCAGTGACAATCATTATCACCGGATTAGCAGCTGGTTACTTACCTTGGTTCTTCTTTCAAGAACGGACAGTTTTCACCTTTTACGCAATTATCTTCGAGCCTTTTCTGATTTTGGCTCTTGTATTCGCAGTTCGCTCAATTCTTAGCAACTTTAAAAGAAGCGGTGAAGTGATTGTGGCAACCTTATTTACTCTGATTTTTCTCAACTTCGTCTACTTCTTGCCGATATATCTAGGTGAGGTAATTACCTACGATGCATGGCAGGCCAGAATGTGGTTCCCTAGCTGGATTTAATTAGCTTATTCGTTTGCAGCGCGGATATCGCGAAGTTTCTGCACCGCTTCATCGGCTAGTTGCTGATCAAAAATCTCATCACGCGAAGGAGCTGCTGCTGCCAGCGCTTCGCGTTCTAGTTGTTCCTGCTCATCTGTCCACTTGCCAGGCTCGGTGAGATCAATTAAGCGCTTTGGAGTAACTGCCTTCGGAGCATTCACATATGTTGGAACAGGAATCTCATTTGGTTGCCATTCAGAGCGCGATTGCGCCGTTCCTTTAGGTAACACCGTCACACCAGTTAACTCACGTTCGGCAAATGGAATCCAATGCTCTTTTGAAATGTGAACTTCGGTTGTCTTATTTGTTAATACCTCTGCAAGATTTGTGTGCGAGACACCTTCGGTTCGCTTGTGTAGCTGATCAACGCGACGTCGTTTGATCTGTGCTCTAGTCGTTTGACGTCGCACATGTGCGATGTATAGAACTAAGGCTGTTGCTGGAACAGCAATTGCTACATATGTGAATGTTTGCATGATTGCACCTACCGTCGTGAGTATGAGTGTTGCCGAAATAATGATGAAAATAATTCTGCGCCGCATGAGTTGCTGTGCAAGTCGTCCGGCGCGATCAACATCTGTATAAATTGCCCCAGTTCCAATTTGAGCACCCGGTGTAGCGCTAGCTACTACCCTCAGCGCACTCTTATAACGTTCGACACTTTTTCCAGAGAATTCATTTTTATTATGGACCCAACGGGGTAGAAAATAGGCAACCCACATCCCGATAATTGCCAAATAGATGATTCCCGAAGCCATGATGGATAAAGGTTAGAGGTGCACCCCCATAACTCTGTGGATTTCGAGGGGGGTTTAACGAATTAATTCGTTAGTTTTAACAAAGCATTTGTGATCGCGCCAAGCTCCATCAATATGCAAAAAAGCCTTCTTAAATCCTTCGAATTCAAACCCTGCTTTCTCTGCAACTCTGCATGAGGCGTCATTTTCAGGTCGCACATTGATTTCAATGCGATGTAATCCAAGTTGGGTGAAACCGAATTCAGAGATGAGTTCTACCGCTTGGGTGGTAAATCCCCGGTTGGCGAAGTTTTGATCAATCCAATAACCGATGTGCGCCCCACGCATGGCGCCGTAAATGACACCACCCATTGTTATCTGACCCACCAGATTCTCGTTGTGCCAGATGAGAAATGAGTACGAGCGACCAGCGCGCGCTTCACGTCTAAATAAAGTGACCATTTGGAAGAAGGAGGGGCGCACACTGGAGTCTTCATAGGCCGGGCTACCAGCAGGAATATTTGGCAAGGTGGCTTCCCATGGATCTAGCCACTCGCGATTTTCTGCTCGTACCCGACTCCACTGCGATTTATCCCGGTAGCGCATGGGGCGCAGTGTCACTTCGCTTCCGGAGAGCTTAGTTGGTCGCATTATCTGCTCTTAGATGTAGCGGCGTTCAAGCACAACAACGGTTACTGAATCTCCCACAGACAGATTGATTTCACTCTCACTTATTGCAATTAGTGAATTCGCATCTGACAAGGTTGCTTGCTCATCTTGCGAGCTCAATGGTGTGACAGATTTTCCGTCTTCACTTAATACCGCCCGCACATAAGAGCGAACTCCACTTGTCGAGGTGATTGCCTTTTCAAGTTTTGCCTTTAGCGATGGCCGGTGAATTGTTGCTGTTCCGAGCATGGTGCGAATCATGGGTCGCACCAGAAGTTCAAAAGAGATGTATGCCGCGATGGGATCTCCCGGCAGCGTAATCACGGGAGTCTTATCAGGACCAATAGTGCCAAAGTTATGTCGACCACTTGATTCGATTGAGAGTTCCACGGTCTTAATCTCACCAATTTTTTCAAGAGTTCTTGTAATGAGATCAAAAGAATCGTCGTGACGTTCACCGCTGATGATGATTAAGTCAGCACGTACTAGTTGGTCTTCAATGACATCTTGTAGTTGGGATTCATCATCTGGGATTGAATGAACGCGGTATGCAACTGCGCCAACCTCACGCACGGCAGTGGTAAGTAACCAGGAATTTGTTTCATACTCTTCATCTTCCTTAAGCGGAACTCCTGGTTCCACAAGGTCAGGTCCTGCTGAGATAACAACAACTCGTGGGTGTGGTCGCGTTGGTAAGTGATCTAGGCCAATCGATGCGGCTAATCCGATTTGGGTGGAACGGATGCGGCTGCCGGCTTTCATCACCAAGCGCTCACCGGCATAGATATCTTCGGCAAGGGTGGCATCGTGGGCGTCAAGAAGTGGCATATCAAATGGCTCGAGGGGGCGACAAAGTTCTAAGAGTGAAGCGAGAACTTCATCTACGCGCGCAGCTTCTGACATAATCACTAACCTTACTTGCACTGCACTAATTTCTAGGGGATTTCCATGGGTATCAGCGAAGAAAAGGCCGACCTTCGTACTCGATACCGTCGCGAGCGAAGTGAACGTTACCTAGAACACTCTTTTGAACATCTTGCTGACATAGCTGAAATTGCGAAAGCAACAACAATTGCGAGCTACTTCTCATATGCAGCTGAACCCGACACAAGAGCCCTGAATCTGGAACTAATTAACCAAGGAAAAATTCTGCTGCTACCTCGAATAGCAGGTAAGAATCTTGAGTGGGTGCGTTGGGATGGCGATGAAAGTCAGATTTCAAAGGCTAAGAAAATTGCGGAACCGAAAGGCCCGGCCGTTACCGAACTTGGCAATGTCGAACTTATTGTCGTGCCCGCTCTAAGAATTGATCGCAGTGGATATCGCCTTGGACAAGGTGGCGGGTATTACGACAGAACACTTCCTAAATTTTCTGCCTTTTCAATTGGGCTTATCCATCCTGATGAAATTTCAAGTGAAGATCTGCCGCGCGAGCAATGGGATATCCCGCTTCATGCGGCAGCAACTCCAGATGTAGTGATTCGTTTTACGAGATAACTAAGGAAGATTCCGAGCAATCACAATTCGCTGAATCTGATTAGTGCCTTCATAAATCTGGGTGAGTTTGGCATCGCGCATCATACGTTCGACTGGGTAGTCAGAGACATAGCCGTAGCCGCCAAGAATTTGCACTGCATCTGTCGTTACCTTCATTGCAATATCACTTGCATAGGTTTTACTTGATGCAGAGAAGAAACGTAAATCTTTATCACCACGCTCACTCTTGGCAGCCGCTGCGTAAGTAAGTTGCCGCGCAGATTCAATACCGATAGCCATATCTGCCAAGATGAATTGCACGCCCTGAAAGTCAAAAATCTCTTTTCCGAATTGTTTTCTCTCATGTGAATACTTCTTAGCAACATCAAAGGCCCCTTGCGCCAAACCAAGTGCTTGGGCGGCGATGGTAATTCGAGTGTGATCTAAGGTGTCCATGGCTAGTGCGAAACCTTTGCCCACCTCACCAATACGACGATCATCACCAACTTCTACATTATCAAAATACACCTCACGCGTTGGTGAACCGCGAAAGCCCATCTTCTTCTCGGGTGCACCAAATGAGACTCCAGCATCAGATTTTTCGATGACAAATGCTGTGATTCCCTTTGAGCCAAGTGATGAATCACTTTGTGCGATGACTGTGTAGAACTCAGATTCTCTGGCGTTAGAAATCCACTTCTTACTTCCGTTGATAACCCAACCATCGCCTTTGCGAACAGCCGTTGTCTTCAGCGCTGATGCATCAGATCCTGCTTCAGATTCTGAAAGACAGTAAGAGAAACCTTTTCCTTGCGCCAATGGGCGAAGCCAACGCTCTTTCTGTTCTTTATTGCCACCAAGAATAAGAGGCAGTGATCCCAATTTATTGACTGCCGGGACAAGAGATGCCGAACCACATACTCGAGCTACCTCTTCAATAATGATGCAGATAGCAAGTGCATCTGCGCCATCGCCACCATTTTCAGTTGGAACATGGGCGGCGAAGAGGGAAGATTTCACAAGCGCGTTATGTGCTTCTTGCGGATATCTATGTTCTTCATCTACAGCACGTGCAAAAGGTGCAATCTCTTTCTCGGCCAGCGCTCTCACGCTATCGCGAAGGTCGTTGTACTCAGCGGGTAGTGTGAAGATATTTTCTAAACTCACTGCTGACCTTCTTTCTCGCTACGGCGTTGCAGTTTACTCAGATAATTATTGTATTGCGCCAGGTCATCTGGCTCACCCATGGCAGCCATGCGAGCTTCATTGCGATCTATGCGCTTAGTCTCGCGCGAATCATCGCGCATCCACTGAATAAAAGTTGCGGTAATTGCAAGAAGTACTGGAATCTCCCCCATCGCCCACGCAACCGAACCAGCTGCATGTTGGTCAGCTAACAAGTCTGTTACCCACGGAGTTGCAATTGATTTGTAGTAACCACCATCAATCAGGGTAGAAGTTGCTAGTAATGAGATGGCAAAGAATGCGTGAATGCTCATTGCAGCAAATAAAATAACGATGCGAACTACATGCGGCACTTTCCTAGGGTTCGGGTCAATTCCGATAATCACATGGAAGAAGAGATAACCAGCAAGCAAGAAATGTACATTCATAAAGAAATGGCCGGCATGGTTCTGCATGAGATTGCCAAAGAGGTCGGTGAAGTAGAGAACGAAAAGTGAACCGTCGAATAAGGCAAGTGCAACAACAGGGTTCGTGATTATTACCGAATACCTAGAATGCAGCGCCGCTAGCAGTGATCCGCGAACACCGCGTTCCTCAGGTGTGCGACCTTGCGGAAGTGTGCGCAGTGCAAGAGTAAGTGGAGCTCCCAGTACCAAACCGATAGGAGCGAGCATTCCTAAAATCATGTGAGCGATCATGTGATACTCAAATGAAAAAAGCGCGTAAACGCCCAAGCCACCACTTGTTGCAAAGTCAATTGCAGCAATACCGAGTGCAAAAGAAACTGTTCTACCGACCGGCCAAGCATCTCCACGTTTTTTCAAGATAACTACACCTTTTATATAGAGTGCAACCAAAGTAATAAGGATGGCAATCATCAGCGCATCTGGATCATAAACAGTGAGTATGCGGACAAAGTTTGGCGCAGCCGGTGCTGGGAAACCCACGATTGCAATTGCAGGGCTGTCAGCAACTTCAGCACCCACCGGTGGCTCTGTCTTAGAGAGCCAACTACCGAGAATGACTATCACGCCCATGAGTAGAACTTCATAGACAATCACTCGCGAGAGTAGCGACCAACCGGTTTGCACGCCACGTGCAAGTTTGCGCCGGTTTTGAAATGCGATAACCACAACGAGAAGAGTGAGTATTGCTTTTGCAATCACAATGCGGGCATAGGAAGTTGACCAGGCCTGTGCAAAATCTAAACGCGACCACGCATTTGTGACCCCACTGATAACAACGGCTATTGCTGCCCATAGCGCCAGTTGGCTAAAACGAGGCAGCGCGATTCTTCGATCGGCATCGGCAAGTAGCGCAATGGCACAGAGACCTCCCACCCATAGAGACAGTGCAACTACGTGCACTACAAGGGAACCAATTGCCAGGGCGTGAGAGCCTGCAGCTGCTGAATGACTTTGAAACACAGGTGCAACTAGCCCCACCAGAGTGATTGCAAGAAAGAGTATTGATTGCAGTGCGGTGGTGATAAACCTGAGCCCAATCAGCACGATTGCAGCAGCAATAGTTTGGGCGAAGAGGAATCTTCCTAGATCTACCTGGGTGATAAATGAGCGAAAGGTTGTGGGCTCAAGTGCTTCGCCGAGGGAAGAGTCGAGAATATTTGCAAGGGTGATTGTTATTTCCAGGAAACTTGTAAGTAGCCAGGTACCTGCGGCATATACGCCAAACTTTCGTAATTTCATCGCCGAACTCTGTAATTTACCGCCGTGCTCAATCAGTAAAAACCCGAATGAGAGCAGCACGCCGACTAAAACGCAAGCAGAGAGTATGAGTAAAGACTTATTGACTGTCCCAAAAGTGCTGATAAGAGAACTTGCCGGAGTCAGATCTTCTGACAGAAAATTCATCGCTCGCGATAAATCTTTCGAGCATATCGTGCAAGTGCGAAGGTAACCACGAGCGCTGCAAGTAAGAGTCCAAGGACAAAGGTTGTTGTACCCACATTATTTCCTGAAGGTGTCGTTGTCTGAGTTGGTATTGGTTGTGGCTCAACAGGCACAATGACAGTTGGCTCTGCAAAGTTAAAGGTGAACTTTCCAACTAGCGGAACATCATTTTCGGCCAGCAGTGAATAGTTGACTGTATAGATTCCTGTCTTAACAAGTTGCTTGAGGCCCACAACGGCGCTGACTCCATCAATTGTTAGCGCGCCATCATCAACGCGAGCACCTGATGGATCAGTCACTGTGACTTCGTTGCCAGCATCCATGAGGGCAACTTCTGTCGTGATTGTTACAGCGCTAGGCGCGCTCTCTAGCGAAACACCTGCGACCGGAGTTGTTGCGACCAGAGTGTTAGCAAATACCGTTTGCGGGTTCAGTAAAAGTATCCCGGCAATAAGTGCGATTGCTCTCATTCGCTTCACTGCTTAAATCTCCCCTGCGCTCGTGAATCCCGTGGATTCGCGCCTATCGTCTCACTTCTTTAGACTTAGGCATAGACACCCCTCTTGAGAGAGATTACACATTGCCTACTTATCAATACTTGTGCAACGCCTGCGACCATCCCTTCGAGGCGTTCCAGAGTTTTTCGGAAGAACCACTGACCGAGTGCCCTGAGTGCAAGGGTGAAGTTCGCAAGGTGTATTCATCTGTTGGTGTTGTTTTTAAAGGATCTGGTTTCTATAAGACTGATTCGGTAGCAAAGCCGGCAACTGAATCAAAGCCGGCAGCTGTAACTGAATCAAAACCTGCAGCTGCAACTGAATAACTACTCGTCATGATGTGGGGGTTTATCCCCTTTAATTTCTTCCTCACGCTTGCTATCTTCCTTCTGGTCTTCACGTGGGTCGCGTTCATCCTCAGTTGTAACCGGAAACACATCACTCATGTGCGAGAACACCTGTGACCAAATTCGAATTTCATAATCGAATCCTACATACTTATGACCATGTTTGAGAGCCTTGGGCACTTGCTTGTCCGCCGGAAAAAAGCAGCGCTAGCCCTCTTTATCATCGGAATAATTCTTTCAGGTGTTTTTGGCTCACTCATCTTTAGCCGCCTTGATGCTGGCGGGTATTCAGATCCTCAGAGTGATTCTTACAAAGTCTATGAATACCTGCGAGATGACTTAAAAATTAACGATCCCTCTGTAGTCGTTGTAGTTGATGCCGGGCGCAGAGATGTGACTAGTCCAGATGTTGTGCAGGAAGCAAAATCTTTAGAGGCGAAGATTGCTGGAGAAAAAGGAATAACCAAAACTCTTTCATATTGGAGCTCAGGTGGGGAAGCCACACTGAAATCTAAGGACGGTCGCGCGGGTTATATTTTGATTTACGGCGAAGCAGATGCATTTTCACCTGAGAGCCAGAAGCTTGGCGCAGTTTTCCAGGATAAGTACGAAGGAAAATATGGAAGCTTTACTTTATATCCAGGCGGAGTTGCGGTCGTAGGAAATGCAATCTCTGAGAAAATCGCGGCAGATTTGAAGATTGCCGAGATCGTATCTATTCCACTGACATTTATCCTCCTTGCCTTTGTCTTTGGCGCCCTTGCCGCATCTGCCATGCCACTCATTGTTGGTGTGGCTGCAATTCTTGGAGCCTTCTTTGTTCTCTACTTGATGTCACTCTTCACAGATGTCAGCGTCTACGCGCTGAACCTAACAACCGGTATGGGTCTTGGCCTCGGTATTGATTACGCGCTCTTAATGGTCAACCGCTTCCGCGAAGAAATTCACCACGGCAAGAGCGTGCAAGATTCGATTGTCACCACCATGGCAACCGCGGGTAAAACAGTTTTTTATTCAGGGCTCACTGTTTTAGTCACTATGGTTTCACTTACCTTCTTCCCGCTTCCTTTCCTGAAATCTTTTGGTTACGCGGGAGTTTCGGTAGTTGCCCTGGCAGTCGTTGGTGCACTGTGTGGACTTCCACCAATCATGGCTCTCTTAGGTACAAGAATTGATAAAGGAGTAATCCGTAAATCCTCCATTACTCCTAAGGAAGATGGCCGCTGGGCGCAGACCGCTAGATTTGTGATGAAACGCCCAACAGCGGTAGTCATACTTTCGTTGGTGATTCTAGGAATTCTCACCGCGCCAGTGCAAAATATTAAATTTGCACAAGGTGATTCACGCATGCTGCCAGCATCAAATCCGGCAGCGATTGCAACGGCGCTGCAAGCTGATCGATTTGCCGGACAGACAAATAATCCGGTGGAGATCATTATCTTTGATGGCGCCGGCAAAACTCTTGAAATTAGCGAATACTCACAAGAGATTGCCACTGTCTCTGGAATCGTGGCGGTCCAGCCACCGCAAGTAATTGGCACGGATATTCGCCTTGTGGCATTTCACTCAATGTTGCCACGAACTCCTGATGCCCAGAAGTTAATTCACGATATCCGTGATCTCAAGGCACCTGTTGGAACTTTAGTTGGTGGAGTTGCGGCTGACTACACAGATTCACAAGACGGTATTTCCAAAACATTGCCATGGGCACTGGGTTGGATTGCACTCAGTGTCTTCATATTGATCTTCGTCTTTACCGGCTCCATCATTCTTCCCATCAAGGCGGTACTACTTAATGTGCTTTCGCTGGCAGCAACAATGGGCGTTCTCACCTGGGTCTTCATCGATGGTCATCTGCAATGGTTGGTCGGCTCATTTACTGTGACTGGAACACTTGATACATCTATTGTCATTTTAATTGCGGTTGTTGTCTTTGGTCTTTCTATGGATTATGAGCTCTTCTTGCTCTCTCGCATCCGAGAAGAACATCTAGCCGGCAAATCTAATATTGAAGCTGTCGCCGTTGGTCTTCAAAGATCTGCTCGTATTATTACCGCCGCCGCTGTACTACTTGCCGTGGTCTTCGCTGCCTTCATCACGAGTGGCGTCACGTCGATTAAATCAATGGGGTTTGGTGTGGCACTGGCGGTAATTCTTGATGCCACTATCGTTCGCGCCCTATTGGTGCCTGCGTTGATGCGCCTATTTGGAGAACGCAACTGGTGGGCGCCAAAGTGGATGCAGCGATTTACGATTACGCACTAGTTACCTTTACCCTTGGGCTATGGATCTCATAGCTTCCCTGCAATGTGCAGACCAGCCAGGAATCGTGCATGCGATGACTTCAGCTGTGCTGAACTGCGGTGGAAATATCATTGAGAATCAACAGTTCACAGATAACAACACAAATACTTTTGTTATGCGCACTCGCTTTGAAACCTCGCAAGACCTAAGTGCCGCACAGAAGAGCTTGACGGAAGAGCTAGGAAAATTCTCCCCCTCACTTCACATTAGGCCAACAGATGAAAAGCCGCGCGCGCTTATTCTTGTCACTAAAGAGAGCCACTGCCTGAGAGATTTGATGTATCTACTTGAACTGGGCGAACTTCCTATTCAAGTCCCGCTAGTGATCTCTAACCGAGAAGATTTGCGGTCACTAGTTGAATCACACGGGATTCCCTTCTTATATCTTCCCGTCACAGGAGCAACAAAGGCAGAGCAAGAAAAGGTGATGCTGGCAAAGATTGCCGAACTCAAAATCGATTTTGTGGTCCTAGCAAGATATATGCAGATACTCTCAAAGGAATTCTGTGCATCCATGCCAGGAAAGATTATTAATATTCACCACTCATTCTTACCTGGATTTAAAGGTGCAAAGCCATATCACCAGGCTCATGATCGCGGCGTGAAGATTATTGGCGCCACCGCCCACTTTGTTACCTCTGATTTAGATGAGGGTCCCATCATTGAACAAGATGTGGCACATGTAAACCACGCTGCAACACCGGAAGAGATGATCGCTCGTGGCCGCGATATTGAACGTCGCGTTCTTGCGCGAGCAGTTAAGTTATTTGCCGAAGATCGAATCTTCATCGTCGGTCAGCGCACAGTAATATTTTCCTAATATCTACTTTGTGTCCCCGGCGGGAGTTGAACCTGCGACCTACCGCTTAGGAGGCGGTTGCTCTATCCACTGAGCTACGGGGACGTGGGCACCATCACTTATAGAAGATGCTTGGCAAAGGTTATCGGTAGAGATAACCTTCCCTGAACACGCATATCAATGTGCGAATTAACAAGTATGAGAGGCCATCCATGAAAGCGCTCGTTATCGGCGCAGGCGGAGTTGGCAGTGCAATTGCGAATATCGCAGCACGTAGACCCTTTATTACATCTATGGTCATGGCAGATTACGCTCTCGCGCGGGCCCAAGCAGCTGTATCAAAAGTCAATGATCCCAGGTTTTCGGCGCAAGAAGTCGATGCCTCTGATGTGAATAACATCCGTGCTCTCATTCGCAAAACAGCTCCCGATATTGTGATCAACGCGGTAGACCCACGATTTGTAATGCCAATCTTTCTTGCCTGTGAAGAAGAAGGCGTGCATTACCTGGATATGGCGATGTCACTATCAATTGCACATCCCACTGATCCAACCAATAAGCCTGGAATCAAATTAGGTGATGAGCAATTTGCTCGCGAAAAGATATGGAAAGAAAAAGGCATCTATGCCATTGTAGGAATGGGAATTGAACCGGGAATGAGTGATGTCTTTGCTCGCTATGCCCAAGATGAACTCTTCTCACGTATTGATTACTTAGCGGTGATGGATGGTTCGAACCTGACTGTCGATGGTTATGACTTCGCGCCATCGTTTTCTATCTGGACCACAATCGAGGAATGCCTTAATCCTCCGCTGATTTATGAAGAAGGTCGTGGTTGGTATACAACAGAACCATTTAGTGAAATTGAAAGCTTTGATTTCCCAGATGGCATTGGCCCAGTCGAATGCGTCAATGTGGAGCATGAGGAAGTTGTACTCATCCCCCAGAAAGTGAAAGCAAAGCAAGTGCGCTTTAAATATGGACTCGGGTCGCAATTCATCGAGACTCTAAAAACGATTCATACTCTTGGACTTGATAAGAAAGAGAAGGTGAAGGTGGGAAGTGTGGAAGTTTCACCGCGTGACCTACTTGCCGCACTTTTACCTGATCCGGCAACTATCGGTGATCTCATGCATGGCAAAACTTGTGCAGGAACGCTGGTGAAAGGTTTGGGTAAGGATGGAAAACCAAAGGCTGTCTATATCTATAACGTGGTAGATAACGAGTGGTCGATGAAGAACTACGGCAACCAGGCTGTGGTGTGGCAGACCGCGATTAATCCCATGATTGCGCTGGAACTGATTGCAACCGGGCAGTGGAAACCGGAAGGAATTTCTGGCCCAGAATGGTTCACCGCACAACCATTCCTTGATTTAATTAAGGAGTACGGCTCTTCCTGGCACATTCGCGATGAAGATACACAAGGGATAGTTATTTAAATGGCGCAGTGGGCTCTAGTTACAGGTGCAACCGTAGGAATCGGTGAGAGTTTCACCCGCTTACTTGCATCCAAGGGATACAACATTGCACTCGTCGCTCGCGATGAAGTCCGGCTACATGAACGTGCTGGCGAATTACGTGAAAAGTATGGAATACAAACATTTGTGCTACCAGCAGATCTAGCCACAAAAGGCGGGGTGAAGTTAGTTGAGAAGTACATCCAAAGCTATGAGATAGAAGTACTGATTAATAACGCTGGTTTCGCAATCAATAAAACCTTTACGCTTAGCAATTTGGGTGATGAACAAGATTTGCTCAATGTTTTGGTGCGCACTCCAATGCGCTTGATGCATGTGATTTTGCCAGGGATGAAAGAGCGTAAATCTGGAACCATTATCAATGTGTCATCCGTTGCCGGCTTTATTGCCGGTGGCACTTATAGCGCTGCTAAGTCATATCTGACCGTGCTCTCGGAATCGCTTAATAAAGAACTCAAGGGCACTGGCGTTATTGTCTGCGCACTCTGCCCCGGATTTACCCGCACCGAATTTCATCAGCGTGCACGAATGAAGCTGAAAGGACTGCCAAGCTTCATGTGGCTCAATCCGGATAAGTTAGTTGCCAAGGCATGGAAGGATGCGCAAGCAAATAAGCCGCTCAGTATTCCGGGATGGCAATACAAATTGCTAATGGCAATTATTTCAATTACACCAAGGAGTCTTATTCGCCGAGTTCGACTCGATGAAGGAAAGACGAAGCGTTAGTTAGCGACTGCGACGGCTATTGCCACCGCGATATCCACCACTGCTGCCACCACGACGATTTCCGCCACCTGAACGTGATCCACTTTGTAGGCTCTTACGTTCAACGATAGGTGGAATATAGGGAACTCCGGTTGGCTCTTGTGCACCAGTTAGGACCATCAACTTTTCATCAAGTGGGCGAACATCGTGGAACTTCGGTGTCACACCTGCGCGGGTGAGAAGTCCAGATACTGCTCGTGAATTCTTTGATGAGGAAAGGGTTACGACAGTTCCTGATTCGCCAGCGCGAGCTGTGCGACCGGAACGGTGCAAGTAATCCTTGTGATCTTGTGGAAGATCTACGTGAACCACAAGTGAGATTCCATCAACGTGAATACCGCGTGCTGCGACATCTGTTGCAACGAGTGCTGAATTCTCTTGCTCCTTAAAGAGGGCAAGGGTGCGAGTGCGCACCGCTTGTGACTTACCACCGTGTAGTGCGCCAACTGGAACACCAGCGTTTGCGAGCTTGTCCGCTAAACGATCTGCTCCACGTTGTGTCTTAACGAAGAGAATTGTCTTTCCATTACGTGCTGCAATCTGTGATGTGATGTCATCTTTATCGCCAGGGTGCATCTGTAGAACATGGTGTTCCATAGTAGAGACGGAAGCGCGGTCATTTTGCAATGAGTGTGTCTTTGGATTCTTGAGGTACTGCTTAACAAGTGAATCCACACCGCGATCAAGAGTTGCTGAGAAGAGCAGACGCTGTCCACCAAGATGTGCTTGATCAAGAATTTCCTTCACAACTGGAAGAAATCCCATATCTGCCATCTGGTCGGCTTCATCGAGAACTGTTATCTGAAGTTGATCAAGCTGAACTTCATTCTTATTGAGCAAGTCAATTAGGCGACCTGGTGTTGCCACCAAGATTGCAGTTGCTTTACGCATGGCAGTGATCTGCTTTGCATATGGCATTCCGCCAGCGATAACTACAGATTCGTGGCCAACAGCGCGAGCAAGTGGACGAAGTACTTCATCGATCTGCTGCGCGAGTTCGCGGGTAGGAGTCAAGATCAGTGCCAGTGGCTTATGTGGACGAGCAACCTTGTCGCTGATATTTGTCAGAAGTGCAAGGCTAAATGCCAGAGTTTTTCCAGAACCAGTTTGTCCCCGGCCCAAGATGTCATGGCCAGCTAGTGCATCTGGAAGTGTTGCAATCTGAATTGGGAAAGGATGCATGATTCCTTGCGCGCTTAACGCATTTGATAGCGCTGGTGCGATTCCTAGATCACGGAAGGTAGTTGTTACCTCTGTTAGTGGGGTTGCCTCAACTAAGTTGGCATCAGCTAAATTCACTGAAATGTAATTATCATCGGCGCCGAAATCAGTTGCCACATTTGAATGAGTCTTTGATGCGCGACGATCATCGCGGGCATAGGCTGGTGAGTCATTACGACGATCACGAGCTGGACGTTGTGATGTCTCGGTCTCGCGAGCTGGCGCAGCACTTCGTGATGAAGCACTGCGTGTTGACGCACCGCGCGGCGCACTTGGGTTAAATTTTTCGCGCTTTTGCGGAATAAAGTTTGGACGACCGTCTTCACTGCGTGCAATCTTTGCCTTCACTGCCTCGCGACGAGTTGTTGGACGTGTATCTGATTGTGATGGACGCTCTGGACGATCTGGGCGAAACGGTCGTGATGCGCGCTCTGCCCGATCTTCGACAAACTTTGCCGCACGTGAGACTGGCTTTGCCGAACGCGATGTAGCTTCAGCGCGCTTTGGAGCAGATCCCTTAAATGCCTTTGCTGGCTTTGCGAAAGTGCGCTCTTCGCGACTCTGCTTTGGATTACCTTTTGCTGCACCTTCAACATCTTTTGACTTAGATGCGGTGCGCTCCTGAAAACGTTGTGCGCGTAGCTTTGAACGATCAGCTAAGCGAACATCCTTCTTAGTGACAACTTCGCGATCTGAATAACGCTCGGTAGCTGCCTTCTTGGCAATAGTTGACTTGACTACTGCTGGCTTTGACTCAGCGCTGCGCTTGGCAGTTCCGCGAGCAGCAGGCTTAGCAACTGCCGTCTTACGTGCAGCCTTCTGGGCAGTTGTGTGACGGGGCTTGC
>Ga0209651_1000101_pt1 | contig 29724 bp, 29 predicted proteins | sample LauGreFBDMM110SN_2_FD_188216 | JGI IMG/M metagenome (GOLD analysis project Ga0209651, IMG submission 188216) | Freshwater lake microbial communities from Lake Michigan, USA - Fa13.BD.MM110.SN (SPAdes) (version 2) | ecosystem: Environmental > Aquatic > Freshwater > Lake | place: Lake Michigan... | reverse complement strand
TGGGTGTCTTAGGGCCCAGCGCAACGGGTACAAAGTCTTTCAGGGCGTCGTAACCTGCATCTGCATAAAGCGACGGGTTGACCGCAAAGGCCACACTGTGAACCAAGATGGTGTAGCCATCGGGTGCAGCACGTCTAACTTGACTGGTCGCAATGTTGCCCCCAGCACCGCCTTTGTTTTCTACGATGAAATTGCCGCCAGTGAGTTCATTCAGTTTTTGAGTGAGTGACCTTGCCACGATATCAGTCGAAGAACCAGCGGCAAAAGCGACGACAAGCGTGACCGGCTTGGCTTTAGGCCAATCGCTTTGCGCCCAGCTTGAAAGATGCAAACTACCGATGACTGCGAAGCCCAAGAGGGTCTTTAAATAATGAACCATGGTTTTGTCTCCTTAAGATTTGAGCCAGTTCAAGCTGGCGATGTTTGCTTAACCAATGAAAAATCAAATACAGCTTCTTTGAACGGGGTTGTCAAACCGTATCGATGCGCGACTTCTTTGTCTTCGCAATTTTTGACATCCACAATCAAACCTGAACGCACACCAAACACGGCGTCGTTATCAAGGTAATCTGAGCCAGCAGGAAACAACTCTGTGACCAAGCCTACGTAACCAGGGGCGCTCACAATGATATGGAAGTGTGCAGGGCGCCAAATGCCCCGGTTGCTGGCGGCCAGCAAGGCGCCAACGGGTCCATCGATTGGCACAGTGTAAGGATTGGGGCGAATGGTCAATAAACTAAAGGCGCCGTGTTCATCGCATTCGATTTTGCAACGCAAATTTTGCGGGTCTTGTGCAGCATCTTGAGCGGGGTACAAACCGTTGTCTGCGTTTTGCCAAAAATCAATTTGCGCATTGGGAATGGGTTTTTGATGAATGTCCAAAACATGGCCATGCAACCAAACACGCACGCCAGGTTGGCCTTGCGTGAGGTCGGTGCCGTTGGGCTGAATGTGCGAGTCATGCTTGTGAAACGGCCCTAGCACACTGCTGGGTGTGCCGTTTGGTGGCTGTGACACCACGTCGACGATAGAGGAAATGCCCATGATGTCTGAGAACAGACTGAATTCATTGCGTTCGTCATCGGTTATTTTGGCGGCCGCTGTGAGAAATTCCAAACCCTTCAACCACTCAGCCTTGCTTAAATGCGATTCATCTACGAAAGCATGCAAATGCTTGACCAGCAGACTCATGACATGGGCAAGCCGAGGGTCGGTGGCTTTTGAAAAACTGGCCATAGCGTCTTGTGTCACGGTGTTTTTCAAGGCGTTGGAGTGAGTAGGTGCCGTCATGCATTCCTCTGATAAGCGAGTCTGTCCAATTGAAACAATGCTAACAATATCACATCGACTGCAGTTAAATTATGATCCTTCGTACAATCAGGTCACATCTTTAGAAAGTACTTGATGAAAATGAATGCGTGCTTGCCAATCATGGCGAAAGTGGTTCCATGCTAAGTGCACTGGGACTGGGTACAGCCTTTCTTGCAGTTGCTTTGTATGGCCTGTGGACACCCGACCTTGAGCGCGCCGAATTGGAAAAACGCTACTTTTCTTCTTCGCCGCAGATCATCGATGTCGATGGCTTAAAAGTTTATTACAAAGAGACGGGACCTCAAGGCGCGCCTGCTTTGTTGTTATTGCACGGCTTCGGTTCAAGTTTGCAGGCTTGGGACGATTGGTCTTTGAAGTTGGAGCAAAAATACCGAGTGATCAGGCTGGATTTACCCGGATTTGGCCTCACAGGTGCCAGTCCTGCAAATGATTATTCAGAAGAAAAAGACCTCGCCATCCTGACGTACTTTGCCGACAAGCTAGGCCTTGAAAAGTTCTCCGTCATGGGTCATTCAATGGGTGGAAAAATGGCTTGGTCTTTGGCGGCTTCTCAGCCAGAACGCGTGCAAGCCTTGGTGCTCATGGCGCCAGACGGCTTTCCCGAAACCAAAGACATCGGAACCAAGCCCTATGAAGTCCCAGCCATCATGGGCCTCATCAAATATGTTTTACCAAAGTACTTGGTGCGCAAATCAATTGAACCTGCCTTTGTACAAGCTGACGCATTGAACGACGCACTGGTCAACCGCTATTTCGACATGCTCAGAGCGCCCGGTGTGCGAGGTGCTATTTTGGAAAGATCCAATCAAACCATTTACACAGATCCTGTGCCTCGCTTGAAAGCCATTAAGGCACCGACGCTGCTCATTTGGGGTGAGCAGGATCAAATGATTCCGAGCACCAATGCTCAAAGCTACGCCAATGTTTTGTCAAATTCCACCACGGTGCTGATTCCGAAGCTAGGCCACTTGTTGCAGGAAGAGCAGCCCGAAAAAGGGCTGACGGCTGTGATTCAATTTCTTGATAGTCATCTCTTGATTAAAAATTAAAAATGTCTGAAGCAACCAAGCTGCCACTCAATTCGATGCAACTCAAGGCGTGTGCCAAGCAGCCCTTGGACCCATGTTCTTGCTCACTCAAAATTTGCAAAGGCTGGGAAAGTGTCAGCGATGACCGCTGGCCTTCCAAACAACTCAAACTTGAGGGCACACTGCGCCGGGAGTTGGCGGATGGTGAGTCTGAGCTGAGCTTCGAAGAGTTTCATCCAAACGGCACGCGATATGACTCGCCAGAGGCGCCTATTGCCTTGAACTATTTTCCCTACAACCGCGCCGATGTGTATGGCTGCCAACAATGCGGTTGCGCAGTTTTAAAGTACACCGAGTATGGCGGCTACTACATTGACCAACGTGTGCGATTGGTTGATGCCGCACTGATCACTGATGCGACTTAAACAGGTTTGCCGCAAAGAAATGCAATAAATGCCGGCAGAGCAGGCGGCAACTCATGACCCCGCCAAACCACGTGCAAGAGTGCCCTTAGGTCGTGTTCTAAACCCCTCAGAAATTGCGGGATTGGCTGTTTATTTGGGTTCTGCAGAATCAAGCGGCATGACAGGCCAGTCTATTCACGTCGATGGCGGCATGTTCTTAAATTAAAGCTCATTTCCCAGACATTTGGGAGGCGGAATTCGGGATAACCATAGCCTTGATGGGTGTTCACTTGCCTCACAATAGCCACCGTTGTAGTCGCAGCCATCTTGCTGTGTGCGTTTTCTAGAATTCGGTGCCTAGCTTCATGTCTGATGATTTCATTTTGAAAACCAATGAACTTGTGAAAGAGTTCAAGGGCTTTGTTGCCGTCAGTGGCGTTAACCTCAGCGTCAAGCGCGGCCAGATCCATGCCTTGATCGGCCCCAACGGTGCTGGCAAAACCACTGTTTTCAATTTGCTGACCAAATTTCACATCCCCACCAGTGGTCAAATTTTGTTCAATGGCAAGGACATTACCCAAAGCAAGCCAGCGCAAATTGCGCGTCAAGGCATTGTTCGGTCTTTCCAAATTTCGGCCACATTTCCCAATCTCACTGTGATGGAAAACGTTCGCATTGCATTGCAGCGTGCCACGGGTACTTCCATGCATTTCTGGCGCTCCGAGCGTATCTTGAATCAGTTAAACGACCGCGCCATGACTTTGTTAGACGAGGTGGACCTTGCAAGCATGGCCAATTTAACCGCTGTGGAATTGCCTTATGGCAGAAAACGCGCCTTGGAAATTGCAACCACTTTGGCCATGAACCCCGAACTCATGTTGTTGGACGAACCCACGCAAGGCATGGGCCATGAAGATGTAGACCGCGTCACTCAGTTGATTAAGAAAGTAAGCGCCAATCGCACCATTCTGATGGTGGAGCACAACATGAATGTGGTGGCCAGCATTGCCGACACCATCAGTGTGTTGCAGCGAGGCCAAATCATTGCCGAAGGACCCTACGAAACAGTTTCCAAGAATCCACAAGTTTTGGAAGCTTACATGGGCACAGCAGACAACGAGTTGGAAGGTGCCCATGGCTAATTCCACAGAGTTCTTGCGCATTAGCCAGCTGCATGCCTACTATGGTGAATCGCATATCTTGCATGGCGTTGATCTGACCGTCAATCATGGCGAAGTTGTCACTCTGCTAGGTCGCAACGGTGCAGGCCGCACTACCACCGTTAAATCTATTTTGGGATTGGTAGGGCGCAGAACGGGCTCTGTCATCATTGACAACCAAGAAACAGTCAATTGGCCCACGCATGAAATTGCCAAGTTAGGTTTGGGCTATTGCCCTGAAGAGCGCGGTATTTTTTCTGCGCTTACCTGCGAAGAAAATCTCATGCTCCCGCCTGTCATTGCCCCAGGTGGCATGACAGTCGATGAAATTTATGAAATGTTTCCCAACCTGTACGAGCGGCGCAGCAGCCCAGGTACACGGCTATCTGGCGGCGAACAACAAATGCTGGCTGTTGGCCGCATTTTGCGCACGGGTGCCAAATGCCTTTTGTTGGATGAAATTTCTGAAGGTCTAGCGCCTGTCATTGTGCAAGCACTGTCCAAAATGATCACGGCTTTAAAAGCCAAGGGCTTCACCATCATCATGGTGGAACAAAACTTTCGATTTGCCGCACCGCTGGCGGATCGTTTTTATGTCATGGAGCATGGTCAGATTGTGGAAGGTTTCTCCTCGCAGGAACTTTCTAGCAAGATGGGCATGCTGCATGAGTATTTGGGTGTCTAACTTTTCTTAATTCAACTGGAGTGATCACGATGAAACGCAATCTTATTTCTTTGGCCGTTGCGGCCGCCTGTGCTTTTGCCGGATCGGCTCAAGCGCAAATTTCCGACGGCATCGTCAAAATTGGTGTGATGAATGACATGTCTGGTTTGTATTCAGACATTACAGGGCAGGGCTCTGTCGTTGCAGCCAGAATGGCCGTTGAAGACTACATTCGGGCTTCAAAAAGCACCTTGAAAGTTGAAATTGTTGGCGCAGATCACCAAAACAAGCCTGATGTTGGCTCCAATGTAGCGCGTCAGTGGTACGACACAGAAAAAGTCGACATGATTGCCGACGTGCCTACATCGTCTGTCGGTTTGGCCATTGCCAAAATCTCGGCTGACAAAGGCAAATTGCACGTCAACTCTGGCTCCGCCACAGCTGACTTGTCGGGTAAAGCTTGCAATGCCAACACCATCCACTGGGCCTATGACACATGGATGTTGGCCAACGGCACAGGCAAAGCCATTGTTAAAAGTGGTGGTGACACATGGTTCTTCTTAACTGCCGATTACGCCTTCGGCCATGCCTTGGAGCGTGACACCGAAGCCGTTGTGCTTAAAAACGGTGGCAAAGTGGTTGGCAAAGTCCGCACCCCGTTCCCAACGCAAGACTTCTCCTCATTCCTGTTGCAAGCGCAAGCTTCAAAGGCCAAGATCATTGGCTTGGCCAATGCCGGTGGCGACACCACCAACTCTATCAAACAAGCTTTTGAGTTTGGCATTACCAAAGGCGGTCAGAACTTGGCCGGCTTGTTGGTCTTCTTGCCTGACGTTCATTCGCTCAGTTTGGAAAAAGCCCAAGGCCTGATGCTCACCGAAACTTTCTACTGGGATTTGAATGAGCAAACCCGTGCATTCACCAAGCGATTTGCTGCTGCCAATGGCGGTAAGTACCCCTCGATGGTTCATGCGGGTGTTTACTCCAGCGTCATTCACTACCTGAAAGCAGTTGACGCCGCCAAAACCGATGATGGCTCCAAAGTTGCTGCCAAGATGAAAGAGTTGCCAACGGATGACGTCTTGTTTGGCAAGGGCACGGTTCGTCCAGATGGCCGCAAAATCCACCCTGCTTATTTGTTCCAAGTTAAAAAGCCTTCTGAATCCAAAGGCCCATATGACTATTACAAATTGGTCTCCACCATTCCAGCAAACGAAGCCTTCCGCCCATTGTCGGAAAGCGAATGCCCACTGGTCAAAAAGTAAACCACTCCTAAAGCAAGCTGAATTATCGCCATGGAAATTTTTGGTATTCCTTCCCAAGCTCTTTTTGGGCAACTCCTAATTGGTCTCATCAATGGGTCCTTTTATGCGCTGCTTTCTTTAGGCTTGGCGGTGATTTTCGGCTTGCTGAACATCATTAATTTCAGCCACGGCGCCCAGTACATGCTGGGCGCGTTTGTGGCTTATCTTTCTCTGAATAAACTCGGGATCAATTATTGGGTCTCACTCATACTCACCCCTTTGTTGGTGGGCGCAACGGGCGTGCTCATTGAAAAGACCATGCTCAAGCGTTTGTACAAGCTTGACCATCTGTATGGCTTGCTTCTCACCTTTGGCCTGGCCTTGATCATTCAAGGCGTCTTCCGACATGAATTTGGTTCATCGGGCATGCCATACCCGTCACCTGAAGTGTTTCAAGGTGTTTTCAATTTAGGTTTTATGTTTTTACCCAAGTACCGTGCTTGGGTCATTGTGGTTTCTCTGATCGTCTGCCTAGGTACATGGTTCGTCATAGAGCGCACCAAACTAGGCGCCTATTTGCGAGCTGCCACAGAGAACCCCAGTTTGGTTCAAGCATTCGGCATCAATGTGCCCCGCATGGTCACATTGACCTACGGTTTTGGCGTGGCGCTTGCAGCCTTGGCAGGTGTCATGGCTGCACCCATTTATCAAGTCAGCCCTTTGATGGGCGCTGACATCATCATTGTGGTGTTTGCTGTGGTGGTGGTGGGCGGCATGGGCTCCATCATGGGCGCCATCGTGACTGGGTTTGGCTTAGGCTTGATTGAAGGTCTTACCAAGGTTTTTTATCCAGAGGCATCCAACACTGTCATCTTTGTGATCATGACCATTGTTCTGCTGCTTAAACCCGCCGGACTGTTCGGTACTCAAAAGTAATGCCCATGTCCAACGTCTCGCCTACCGTTTTCAAGACTCAGTCTTTCACTCACCAATGGGTGGCATTTGCCATCATGGTGTTGTTCTTTGCAATCGCACCCATTTGGGTTTACCCCATTTTCCTCATGAAGGTCATGTGCTTTGCATTGTTTGCCTGTGCATTCAATTTGTTGTTGGGTTTTGGTGGTTTGTTGTCTTTTGGACACGCCATGTTTTTGGGCACAGCGGGCTATGCAGCTGCCCATGCCGCCAAGGTGTGGGGCTGGAATCCTGAGGTGGCCGTACTTTTTGCAACAGTGTGCTCGGCAGGACTTGCGCTCATAGCAGGCTCCTTGGCCATTAGACGGCAGGGCATTTATTTTGCAATGATCACCTTGGCGCTTTCGCAAATGGTGTACTTCTTCTATTTGCAAACACCTTTTACCGGTGGCGAAGACGGCATTCAAAGTGTGCCACGCGGAAAATTGTTTGGCATCTTTGACCTCTCAGAAAATACAGCCATGTACATGTTTGTGCTGGCGATCTTCTTGAGCGGATTTACCTTAATTTGGCGCATTGTCCACTCACCCTTCGGACAAATTCTGAAAGCCATTCGTGAAAACCAAGACCGTGCCGTTTCGCTTGGTTATGACACCGATCATTTCAAGCTGCTTGCCTTTGTCATCTCTGGTGCGTTGGCAGGCACTGCTGGCGCCACCAAGGCCTTGGTATTTCAACTTGCTTCACTCACAGACGTGCATTGGTCCATGTCGGGTGAGGTGGTTCTCATGACTTTGTTGGGCGGCTTAGGCACTTTGTTTGGACCCGTGGTGGGAGCGGCCATCATTGTCTCGATGCAAAACTATTTGGCGCAGTTTGGTGCTTGGGTCACCATCATTCAGGGTCTTATCTTTGTCATTTGCGTCTTAGCATTTCGCCGAGGTGTCATTGGCGAAATTGCCCACTGGCTTAAAAAGCCACTGTGATTTTCTAACTCGCCATCAAAAAAGCCTGCTTAGCAGGCTTTTTTATTTTGGGCTTAGCGCATGAAATTTTTCACGTAGTCGGCGCCTAGGCCAACGTTGTCAAAGTGCGCTCGGTATTTTTCGATGCGTGTAAACACATCGTCATAACCCGTGGCATTGCCCTGGGGGTCTACATACATGAGAGCACCGTGAACGGTAAACAGGGTAATCATGTCTTGGCAGTCATCTGGCACCACCAAGGTATGTGTCTCGCCAGGGGGTTCAAACACATAGCCGCCTTCTTCAGCCACCCAGTTGTGTTCTAGGTACAACCATTTGCCACGAATGACATAGGCGTGGACTTGTCCGGAATGGCGATGTCTTTGCAGCAAGCCAGACCTTTTGACTCTTAGCAAATGCACATAAAAACCACCCGTGACATTCAGGTGAATAGGGCGTGACCAAATGCCTGGCGAAATAGGGGCCCACAATTTCTCATCGTCTGTGTTGACGTCTGGTATGACCATGTCGGGCGTCATGCCCCAGGGCTGAGGTTTTGCGTAGGGTATGCGGTCGGTGTCGTTGTTTGAAATTTGTGTGCTATTCATATGTCGTTGCTAAATTATTTTAAGGTTCGTTCAAACAAGCTAAACAAGCGCTCCCAATGCCGCTCTGCGGCTTTGGCGTTGTACATGCCCGCTCGTTGTGGAAACACAAAGCCATGTTCAACTTTGGGATACCACTCAATTCGGTAATTTGACTTCGCTATGATCAGTGAAGCTTCCAATTTTTGGATGTCTTCAGGGGGTGCCCACTTGTCAATTTCTGCGCACGCAAAATAGCTTTCGCATTTAATTTGCGGTGCCATGAGGTGCGGCGAATCGGGCTCGTTTGTGGCCATGTTGGCCCCATGAATAGACGCAATGCTTTGGAATCGATCGGGGAATTGTGCGGCTATCCACATCACAATGGGGCCGCTCATGCAGTAACCCACAGCACCAATGCGTGTTTGATCTGCCATGGCATGGGTGTCTACAAACTTTAGCATGGCTTGTGTGTCTATTTGACTGGTTTGCGCGTTCAAAGTGGCCATGTGTCCGAACATCACTTCCATGGCTTCGGGTGTGCGCTCTTTGAGATAAAAGTCTCGACTGCGTCGATAGTAGAGGTTGGGTAATACGACAAAATAACCCACGCTGGCCAATCTGCGCGCCATGTCATGCAGTTCTTCTCGCTTGCCAGGTGCATCCATCAAAAAGAAAACGACAGGGTGAGGGCCGTCCTCCTCGGGAAAGACGACAAAGGTGTTCATAGAACCGTTGGCAGTTTGAATATCAATGTTCTCTTCGATCATTTCATTCCTTTACAGGTTGACAGTCACAGGAAACTTGTATTTTCAACTCAAATTCAACAGCAAGGAATTAAGGTAAACCATTGTGTTTTTCAATCATGTCAATGCCATTATCTAACTCATCAAATGGTTATCATATGATTTAAATCAAGATTTAACCATCACCCCGTTCTTCAAACTATCCTGTCACGCTTATGAGTCTCAAAATAGTTGTCTACTCCAAGTCTGCCTGCCCCCAATGCGAGTCAGTCAAAATGATTCTTAAGTCCAAATCTTTGGCCTACGAAGAAATCAAAATTGACGACGAAGCCGAGCGCATGGCTTTCTATGAAAAGTGTGGGCCCGCCGTGCGTCAAATGCCACAGGTTTTCATCAACGATCAGCGTGTGGGCGGCTTGGCGGGTTTGCAGGCGGCTTTGGCGCAAACGTCTAACTAATCTGGTCGTCAGGTTTTCTTCTGCAGCTTGTCTTGGGTGTGCAGATCAAAATCACTTGCATCGTGGCGTTCATGCAATTGTGTTTCTAAGGGCCCCATCACCCGGTTAACCATGCGGCCTCTTTGAACAGCAGGTCGGGCTTCTATTTCATCAGCCCATCGAATTACATGTGTGTATTCGTGAACTTGTAAAAACTCACCTGAATCGTAGCGCTCGCCTTTGGCCAAACTGCCATACCAAGGCCAAATGGCCATGTCGGCAATGGTGTAATCGTCGCCACACACAAATCGGTTGTTGGCCAGCCTTTGGTTCAAGACATCGAGTTCACGCTTGACTTCCATGGCAAAGCGATCAATGGCGTATTCAATTTTGGTGGGCGCATAAGCGTAGAAGTGACCAAAGCCGCCACCCAGGTAAGGCGCACTGCCCATTTGCCACATGAGCCAAGACATGCACTCGGTGCGTTTGGCAATGTCGGTGGGCAAAAAGGCTTTGAATTTTTCGGCCAAATAGAACAGGATGGAGCCTGATTCAAACACGCGCTGTGGTTCTGGCGTGCTGTAGTCCAGCAGCGCTGGAATTTTGGAATTTGGATTCACGCCCACAAAGCCGCTGCTAAATTGCATGCCCTCGCTGATGCGAATGAGCCATGCATCGTATTCGGCGCCTGCGTGCCCAAGTGCCAGCAACTCTTCCAACATGATGGTCACTTTGATGCCATTGGGGGTGCCCAATGAATAAAGTTGCAGAGGGTGCTTGCCTTTAGGCAATTCTTGTTCGTGCGTTGCGCCTGCTACAGGGCGATTGATGTTGGCAAAGCGGCCGCCATTGGCCTTTTGCCAAGTCCAGACCTTGGGGGGAACGTAAGGGGTATCTGACATGCTAAAACCTTGTCTATTTATACGAGTGAGAGCCTACACGAGATTGAAGTTTTACAAAACGCGGAAAACACTCTTCAAAAACGCGTTTTGAAGCCCTAAACTCTACCGGATTCTAATTCGACACCTCAAAGAGATTCACATGTCTGATCAAAGCCCTACAGTTCAAATGCAACAAGTTTTTGAGTCGCATGCTGCCACGGCACTGCGCCTTAGAAGCTCCACGGCCAATGAGCGCATTGAAAAAATTCGCAAGTTGCGAGATGCCGTCATTGCGCATACCGAAGATTGGTATAAAGCAGCCTATGCCGATTTCAAAAAGCCGGCCGGCGAAGTCGATTTGGCTGAAATCTTGCCTATCTGCTTGGAAGCCAACGACGCCATTCGAAATTTAAAAAAATGGATGAAGCCGCAGAAGGTTTGGCCCACACTGCTGACGCTAGGCACCAGCAGTTATGTGCAGTCCATGCCCCGTGGACGCTGCCTAATCATTGGGCCTTTCAATTATCCCGTCAACCTCACCTTGGGCCCTCTTATCTCGGCCATTGCGGCGGGCAACACGGCCATTGTGAAGCCCTCAGAACTCACGCCACATTTGTCGGGCCTGATTGCCAAGGTGTTGCGCGAAGTGTTTCCAGAAAACGAAGTGGCGGTCATTGAAGGCGAAGCCGATGTGGCCCAGGGCCTGCAAGCCTTGCCTTTTGACCATGTGTTCTTTACCGGTAGCCCTGCTATTGGCAAGCATGTCATGGCGGCGGCTGCCAAAAACTTGGCCAGCGTCACCTTGGAGTTGGGCGGCAAAAGCCCCACCATCGTCGATGCCAGTGCCAATTTAAAGTTAGCAGCCCGCAACATTATTTGGTCGAAGTTTGCCAACGCTGGTCAAACTTGCATTGCCCCCGATCACGTGTTTGTGCACGAAAGCGTCAAAGACAAATGGCTTGAGTTGTGCAAAAAAGAAATCAAAAAGGCTTACGGCACCTCACTCACAGAACAAGCCAGCAACCCTCATTTAGCGCACATGGTCAACGCCAGACACACTGCTCGCATCAAGTACCTGCTTGACGATGCACAGGCCCGTGGTGCTCGGACCTTGGAGGGTGGTGGTGTCGATGAAGCCAGTTGTTTTGTGCAACCAACTTTGTTGGACCAAATTCCGGCAGACGCCAAAATCATGGAAGAAGAAATTTTTGGCCCTTTGCTGCCCATCATTGGCTACACAGATTTAGACCAAGTGATTGCCAGCATCAATGCTGGGCCCAAACCATTGGCATATTACATCTACAGCCAAACCAATGCCAACATTGACAAAACCTTAACGCAAATTACATCGGGTGGCGCTTGCGTGAACCATTCACTCTTGCAGTTCTTGCAAGGCAATTTGCCTTTCGGCGGTGTTAACAATTCAGGCATTGGCCGCGCACATGGACACTACGGTTTCAAGGAATTCAGCCACGAGCGGGGTGTGGTCAAAACGCAATTTGACTTTGCCGCCATGCTCATGATGCCCGGACAAGTCTTGCCCATCATGCGCAAGGCTCTGAGGATGGGCTTCAAGTTTCTTTGAATCGCAGGTGCATGGCTAACCAAAAATCTAATTCACAGTCTGTCGTGGCTTTTGCAAGCGTCAAAGAAATGAGCTTGAAAATCCGCCAAAAAAGCCAACTCAAAGGGCGTCAGGCAGATGAAGCATCTTTGCAAGAGGTGCGAGCTTTGCTTTTGCTAGATGCTGAAGCCTTGAAGCAACGCCGCGATTTACTCATCGAACAATTGCACGCACTCAACGACAGCTTTCGCGGCCTGCACGAAAGGCACTTGGTGGCCTTGGCCAAGCTGATGAACATTCCAATGGCTGAAGTATATGAAGTTGCCACGTTCTACCACCACTTTGAAGTGATTCGCGAGGGTGAGCAAGCCCCTCAGTTCACACTGCGTGTGTGCGACGGCCTCAGTTGCGAGATGGCTGGCGCTGCCACACTGCTTAACAATCTGAAAGCATCGCTAGGTACCAGTAAGATCAAAGTTGTGTCAGCACCCTGCGTAGGTCGATGTGAGCAGGCGCCCGTGGCAGTGGTGCACCAACATGAAATCGGACACGCAACTGTTGAAAAGGTGTTGGCGGCAGTACAAGCAGAGGCCATTCATCCAGAAGTACCTGATTACATAGATTTGAATGCCTACAGGGCCGATGGCGGCTATGCCTTGCTCCAAAGTCTTAGCAGCGGTATGCAAAATACCGAGGCTGTCATGAAAGCCATGGAAGATTCTGGCTTGCGCGGATTGGGGGGTGCAGGATTTCCAGCCGGACGCAAGTGGCGCATTGTGAGTGAGCAAGCAGCGCCGCGTTTGATGGCTGTGAACATTGACGAGGGCGAGCCAGGTACTTTCAAAGACAGAACGTATTTAGAGCACGATCCGCATCGGTTTTTAGAAGGCATGTTGGTTGCGGCGCATGTGGTGGGCATTGATGCCATCTACATTTATTTGCGCGATGAGTACCATGCTTGTCGGCAGGTCTTGGAGGCTGAGTTGCAAAAACTCAAAGCCAATTCGTCCATTCATTTGCCCATGATTGAATTGCGCCGTGGAGCTGGCGCATACATCTGCGGCGAAGAGTCTGCCATGATTGAAAGCATTGAAGGCAAGCGGGGTGAGCCGCGCATGCGGCCTCCTTACATTGCTCAGGTGGGCTTGTTTGGTCGGCCAACGCTAGAGCACAACTTTGAAACCCTGTATTGGGTGCGCGACATTGTTCAAAAAGGACCCGAGTGGTTTTCGGGTTTTGGGCGCCACGGCCGCAAGGGTTTGCGAAGCTTTAGCGTCAGTGGGCGTGTGAAAAAGCCGGGCGTTAAATTGGCTCCTGCTGGCATTACGATGGCCGAACTCATTGAAGAATATTGCGGCGGTATGCAAGTCGGTCACGATTTTTACGCTTACTTACCCGGCGGTGCATCGGGCGGTATTTTGCCTGCATCACTGTCAGACATTCCCTTGGACTTTGATACCTTGCAAGCCTATGGTTGCTTCATTGGTTCTGCAGCAGTCATTGTGTTGGGGCATCAAGACTCAGCCCGCAATGCCGCTTTGAACATGATGAATTTCTTTGCGCACGAAAGTTGTGGGCAGTGCACGCCCTGTCGAGTGGGCACTGAGAAGGCGGTTCAACTGATGCGGGTAGCTGTGTGGGACAATGACACTTTGGAGGACTTGAATCAAGTCATGGCCGATGCTTCTATTTGTGGTTTGGGACAAGCTGCGCCCAATCCTGTGCGCTGTGTTCAAAAATATTTTCCGCAAGAGGTGGTTTGAATGAACGCGCCTTTGTCTCAAGAATTGCTGGCACCACCCAGTGTTGAGTTCAAGCTCAATGAGCAATCCGTGATGGGTTTCGAGGGCGAGTCTATTATGAACGCAGCCAAACGCCATGGCATTGACATTCCTCACCTTTGCTACCAAGAAGGATTGCGCGCGGATGGCAATTGCCGTGCGTGTGTGGTTGAAATCAAAGGCGAAAGAACGCTTGCGCCCAGTTGCTGCCGCAATGTCTCGCCAGGTCTCGAGGTCTTGAGCCAAAGTCTGCGCGCCAAGAAAAGCCAAGAGATGGTGTTGGAACTGCTCTTGTCTGACATGCCCGATCAGGGTCACAAATGGACAGACAAGGGCCAGCATGGCGAGTTGAGTGACTGGTCATCCAAAATGAACGTGACGGTACGTGCAGAGCTACAGGTCTTGCGGCGTGAACAGCCTGCGAGTGATGTCTCGCATCCTGCCATGGCCGTTAATCTTGATGCCTGTATTCAGTGCAACCGATGTGTGCGCGCCTGCCGCGAAGAGCAAGTCAACGACGTCATTGGCTTTGCACATCGTGGCGCACAAAGTCAAATTGTGTTTGACTTGCAAGACAGTATGGGCAGCAGTACTTGTGTGGCTTGTGGGGAATGTGTGCAGGCTTGTCCAACGGGCGCCCTCATGCCCAAGTCGCAAGTTGGATCGCAAGTGGTTGATCAAAAAGTAGATTCTGTGTGCCCGTTTTGCGGTGTCGGCTGCTTGCTCACCTACAAGGTCAAAGACAACAAAATAGTGAGTGTAGAAGGACGTGATGGGCCTGCCAATCACAGTCGTTTGTGTGTCAAAGGCCGATTTGGATTTGATTACATTCAGCACCCCCAACGACTCACAACGCCCCTTATTCGAAAACTGGGCGTGCCCAAAGATCCTGCGTTGATTCAGCAACTCAATCGAAACGCAGCCGATTGGTCTGCCGTGTTCAGAGAAGCTACTTGGGAAGAAGCTTTGGCCTTAGGTGCCGGTAAATTGAAGCAATTGCGCGACGCCTTTGGCCCCAAATCTTTGGCAGGTTTTGGCTCAGCCAAGGGCAGCAACGAAGAAGCCTACTTGTTTCAAAAGTTGGTGCGAACAGGTTTCGGCTCCAACAACGTCGATCACTGCACGCGCATGTGCCATGCCTCTAGTGTGGCTGCAATGTTAGAAGGTGTGGGTTCGGCGGCTGTTAGCAATCAGGTCAACGACGTTGAACATGCAGGCCTCATTTTTGTCATTGGCGCCAACCCTAGCGCCAATCACCCTGTGGCTGCCACATGGATGAAAAATGCAGCCAAGCGCGGCGCCAAAATTGTGCTGGCAGATCCGCGTGTGACCGACATTGGCAAGCATGCTTGGCGAACATTGCAATTCACGCCAGACACCGACGTGGCCATGCTCAATGCCTTGATCTACACCGTCATTGAAGAAGACTTGGTAGATCAAGACTTCATTCAAACGCGCGCTAACAACTACGAAGCACTGAAACAAAACATCCAGGGTTACAGCCCTGAAGCCATGGCGCCCATTTGTGGTGTACCTGCAGAAACACTGCGCGAAGTGGCGCGTGAATTTGCCACCAGCAAAGCATCGATGATTCTCTGGGGCATGGGCATTAGTCAGCATGTTCATGGCACCGACAACGCGCGTTGCCTGATTGCATTGGTCACAGTCACTGGTCAAATTGGCAAGCCCGGCTCTGGTCTGCATCCATTGCGCGGACAAAACAACGTGCAGGGTGCCAGCGATGCGGGGCTGATTCCCATGATGTACCCCAACTATCAGCGGGTTAGCAATCCGACAGCACACGACTGGTTTGAAAAGTTTTGGAACTCACCTCTCGACAGCCAGCCTGGCTACACCGTGGTTGAAATCATGCACAAAGCCTTGGCCGATGACACCGATCCGCACAAGGTGCGCGGCATGTACATCATGGGCGAGAACCCCGCCATGAGCGATCCCGATTTGAACCATGCGCGTCACGCTTTGGCGTCTTTAGACCACTTGGTGGTTCAAGATATATTCATGACAGAAACCGCATGGTTGGCCGATGTGGTATTGCCTGCCACCGCATGGCCAGAAAAAACGGGTACCGTGACCAACACCGATCGCATGGTGCAAATGGGCCGACAAGCGGTTGAGCCTCCGGGTCAGGCCAAAGCCGATTTGTGGATCATTCAGCAGATTGCCAAAGGCATGGGCTTGAAGTGGTCATACAAGGGCGAGCACCATGGCGTGGCCGAAGTGTACGAAGAAATGCGTCAAGCCATGCACGAAGTGATCAGTGGTATTTCTTGGGATCGATTGGTGCGTGAGTCTAGCGTCACTTACCCTTGCCTCTCTGAAGAAGACCCAGGTGAGCCGACCGTGTTCAAAGAGCATTTTGCAACAGCAGATGGGCGTGTTAATTTGGTGCCTGCCGACATCATTCCGGCCAACGAAAGGCCTGATGCCAACTTCCCCTTTGTCCTTATTACAGGAAGGCAGCTAGAGCATTGGCACACGGGCAGTATGACGCGCCGCGCCACAGTGCTTGATGCCATTGAGCCCGAAGCTACAGCTTCAATGTGTGGCGCTGATATGTTGACGCTGGGTTTGATTGAAGGCGACGTCATGACGCTGGCGTCTAGGCGAGGTGAAGTGTGTTTAAGGGTGCGCCGTGACGACGGCACGCCGAAAGGATCGGTGTTTGTACCGTTTGCTTATTACGAAGCGGCTGCCAACCTATTGACCAATGCAGCACTCGACCCAGTTGGTAAGATTCCAGAATTTAAATATTGCGCAGTAGCGGTCAAAGCAGGCGGACAACTTGCAGTGTCCGGTGGCTTTTTTAATTAAACATCAAACTGAATGCCCTGTGCCAATGGCAAGCTGTTGCCGTAATTCACGGTGTTGGTGGCTCGTCGCATGTAGGCCTTCCAGGCATCTGACCCCGACTCACGCCCACCGCCAGTTTCTTTTTCACCACCAAATGCCCCGCCAATTTCGGCGCCACTGGTGCCAATATTGACATTGGCAATGCCGCAATCGGAACCTATCGATGAAGTGAATATTTCTGCTTCACGCAGATCTTGAGTGAACACAGAAGATGACAGGCCATGCGATGCCGCATTGTTCATGGCAATGGCATCTTCAAAATTGTCGTAAGGAACCACGTACAAAATAGGCGCAAAAGTTTCGCGCAGCATGGGTCCCATTTGTATTTCAAACTCAACGATGGCAGGGCGAACGTAATAGGCACGGAGACCACCCACATCGCATCGACTTCCAAAATGAACTTTGGCGCCTAGTTTTTTGGCTTCTTCGAGAGAGGCCTGCATCTTGTTAAAAGCAGTTTGATCAATCAGAGGCCCCACCAGCGTACCCGTTGTGAGCGGGTTACCCACAGGCAGCTTCTCAAATACTTTTTGCAAAGATGAAATCAATTGCTGGTAAACAGAGCGATGCACAATAAGCCGCCTGAGAGTGGTGCAACGTTGACCTGCTGTGCCAGCTGCAGAAAAAACAACACCTCGCGTCACCAATTCTAAATTAGCGCTTGGGCAGACAATGGCTGCATTGTTGCCGCCCAACTCTAGCAATGACTTTTTGAAAGTTGTTGCACAGGCCATGGCAACTTGGCGGCCCATGGCCGTAGAGCCCGTAGCACTGACCAATTTGATGTAAGGGCTTTCAACCATGGCTTTACCAACTGTGCTGTTGCCTTGAAGCAGGCACACCAATCCATCAGAGGCCATGCCTGATTGTTCTGCAGCTTTTAACAGGAGCCCAGTCAAGGCCATGGCACTCAGGGGCGCTTTTTCTGAAGGTTTCCAAACGATGGTGTTGCCACAGACCAAGGCCAAAGCAGCATTCCATGCAAAAACCGCCATCGGAAAATTAAAGGCGGAAATGATACCTACAGCGCCTAGTGGATGCCAAGTTTCAAGCAATTTGTGATCGGGACGTTCGCTGGCAATGCTCAATCCATAAAGCTGGCGTGAGAGTCCCACCGCAAACTCACAAATGTCGACCACCTCTTGAACTTCTCCCCATCCTTCCTGCAGGATCTTCCCGGTTTCATGAGAGATCAGCTGACCCAGGGGCTCTTTGTGCTGTCTTACAAGTTCGCCAAATACACGCACCAACTCACCTCGCTTGGGCGCTGGTACTTTGCGCCAAGCAAGCGAGGCTTGGTGTGAACGAGAGAGTTCTGCACTGATTTGAGTCTCTGTGTGGGCAGTCACTTTTGCAAGCAATCTGCCGTCAACAGGAGAGTTGACCTCGAAACCCTGAGCATTGAAGGGCGGCAATGCGAGGTTCAAGGATTTGAAAATACTTTGGATATCAGTGCAGTAATTCATGGTGTCCTCTTGACGTTCTACCAGTGAGTTTACGTTGCTTTATTGAAATTTCACAATCAACTCAATTCAAATCAAAATTCGAAACAAAGAGCGAAGAGAAATGACCCACGCGCCATTATCTACTTCGCTTAAAAGCTGCTTGCACCTTGGGTACCATCGAGGCGTGCAGTGAACCTAGTTTTGGATTTTGACCGTGCGGTGCTAAAGGTGCCACGGAAAACCAATCGGAATTGAAGGGTAAGTTCACCACCTGTCTTAAATTGAACTTGGTGTCGTAACTCAAGTTGGAGTTAGAAAAAGCAATAGGGTGTTTTGCTTGAGTGATAGAAAACTCACCTGCGTAAAGACGCTCAACTTTTTGGCTTGTTCCGTAGGCTAAATCAACTGTGTAATGACCATCATCTATCTCGTGCACATTTAATAAAAGACCAGACCTTGCCTTGGGTTTGTTTGATATTTGATCTGGGAAATGACACCAAACGATGTCGCCTGCTGCGGGCTCAGGCCACCAATGCCTCATGTCTGAGACTCGTTGATGAACAAGCTTGAACGAAGTTTGGGGGGCGTTGATGCTTGAGCGGTCATCGACTTTTTGCTGGCTAACTTTATTTGCTTCAGCTGTGAAGCACTTACGGGTCCATCATCAATTTCATAGTGTGGCAATACCCGGGCAGCCAGCTGTTGCAATGCCATGTGAATTGCTTGGGTTTCATCAACGCCAAGATGTGCTGCCACTTTCTTGGCCGTTTCGCGAGTGACCCCGGTAATGGTGTCGACGCTTCGATATCTAAAGGGTATTTGAGCTGGGAGGGATTTTGAAGGCATGCCGTGCATCCCAAAGTTTGGATATCTTGAAGATATCAGATCGGAGGGATTTTTGCAATGCATTGTGTAGCGTAGCCCATTACAAAAGCAATTGGCATTTCAATTGCCTGCATGGATTGAATGGAGACGGTCAAATCATGTCGAGATGAGGTGATGTGGGCGGTCGTGTTTTTGGATCTCAATGACCCAATCGCTTCAATTGGGCTTTCAATTTTTTGATGGTCTTTCGAATTTCAGCCACCTTCTCTTTGTTTTTTGTTTTGCGCGATTTTGGCTTTTGGGCCAACAAAGTTTTCCGACATTTTGGGCTGCCACACCAGCATGGGTATTGGGCAATTAATTTTTTGGTGATGGGTTCGTCAATGATGAGGCCGTAGTCATAGTTCAGCTCTTCGCCAGCTGCGATGTTTTTCTTGGCTTTGATAAAAACTCGACCTTCATCTACTTCAGGTTTGCAATTGGGAGTGCAACAATGGTTGATCCATCGGGCTGAATTGCCACCATGCAAGGCATCGATGACGCGATCTTCATCAATCTGAAAATAAAAGGTGTGGTTGGGATCTTTGGGGTCGTGCGGGTGTCTGTCTTCTGCTTCTTGCGCAGAAATGATTTCCCCTACGTACTCAATGATCGTTTCACCTTTAAGGATGTCTTGGCCTGCAAAAACACCTTTTCCGTGAACGCCAGACTGTCGAACTTGGATTCGTCTGGCAGAAGGTTTTTTGGCTGAATTTAAATTTGAATTTTTCATAATAGGATGTTGCCAGAAAACGATTAATTTCCTTCATTAACAGCCATGACAATTCATTGATTGGTGCGAAGCTTGTCATAAATATTTCACAATAATGAAATCTTGGTGAAACCCGCGCCCTGCATCATCAACTTCCAAGTTAAGTACCACTTGGGAGACCATGATGAAAGAATTGCCAAGCCCCACATTCCCGATTTCGCAAATCGCGTTGCCTCGGGGGTCTCTTCATCAAAGCCTTCAAAATCAAAATACAGCCAGCCACCCAAATATTTCGAAATCTGCCATCGAAGTTAGCTGGGCTAAGCACCAAGACGAGGTAAGAGAAGCCCAAAGACTGCGTTACGAGGTTTTTGGAAAAGAAATGGGTGCACGCCTGCCAGAGACCGTGCCTGGACACGATATTGATTTGTTCGATGATTATTGCGAGCACCTCTTGGTCCGTGATGGTGCTACGGGTATCGTAATAGGAACTTACCGTGTCTTAACCCCAGCCCAAGCCAAACGGGTGGGTGGCACTTATACCGATACAGAATTTGATTTGACACGACTGCGCTTCATGCGCGAGCGCATGGTGGAGTTGGGCAGAAGTTGTGTTCACGCCGAGCACCGACATGGTGGTGTCATTCTGGCCCTTTGGGGGGCTTTGTTTGAGTTCATGGCACGCAACCAATTAGACGCCATGATTGGCTGTGCCAGCATTCCTATGTTGCACAACGGCATTGTGACCGGCGATGTTGCTGCCAGTATGTGGAAGCAGCTTTCGAAAACGAACTTGGCATCCATTGAGTTTCATGCGTTGCCCCGCTTGCCGCTTCCGATCGAAGAACTCGACTCAGACTTGCCGGTAGAGCCGCCCGCTTTAATTAGAGGCTACCTCAGATTGGGTGCCAAAATTTTGGGTGCACCTGCATGGGACCCTGACTTCAACACGGCGGATTTGCCCATGTTGATGCAAGTGAAAGACCTTCCAAATCGCTATCGCAAGCTTTTTGCGGTGACATGATGATGTTCAAAGATGTTCAGGACTTTATGCCAGGCGAGAGCGCCACGACAAAGCATTACCGTGCCATCTTTATTTCTGACCTTCATCTTGGAACACCAGGTTGCCAAGCTGAAGCGCTGTTGGAGTTTTTGAAAACACACAGCTGTGACACTCTTTATTTGGTGGGCGACATCATTGATGGATGGCAGCTTAGGCGCAAATGGTATTGGCCTCAAGCACACAACGACGTGGTACAAAAACTGTTGCGAAAGGCTCGCAAAGGTTGCCGTGTGATTTACGTGCCAGGCAACCACGATGAATTTGCACGAGACTTTTTAGACCACTCCTTTGGCGGTGTTGAAGTGGTGGAGCACGCAGTGCATATGACCGCCGATGGCAAAAAGCTGTGGGTGATTCATGGCGACTATTTTGATGGTGTCATTCAATTTGCCAAATGGCTTGCCTACTTGGGCGATACCTTGTATGACTGGGCCCTCAAAGCCAACCGCCACTTGAATTACATGCGCGGACGTTTGGGAATGCCCTATTGGTCTTTATCCGCCTACCTCAAATTGAAGGTCAAAAAAGCTGTGAATTTTATTTCTGACTTCGAAGTGGCGGTATCACAAGAAGCGAAAAAACGGGGTTATGACGGAGTCGTTTGTGGCCACATCCACCATGCTGAAATTCGCAAGATTGACGGCGTGCTCTATTGCAACGATGGTGATTGGGTGGAGAGCCTAAGCACTTTGGTAGAACACCAAGACGGGCGCTTGGAAATATTGACGTTTGATCCTTACTCTGAAGAAAAAATTGCCGTTAAACCCACGACGCTGGTCAGTGTTTAAAGCTCTATAAAGCCACAGAGCACTCGCAGAATTTTGTCTCATTGTGAGACTGACTTAATTGATCATCTCCAGCCATTGCGGCAATGCCATTACAAAAAATGGAAACCACGAGAGAATAACGGTGCCAACGAAAATGGCCAGCAGCGCAGGCAATACCGATTGGATAATTTCCTTCAACGGCTTTTTAAACACGGCGCTTGCAAAATAAATATTCATGCCGGCAGGTGGGCATAAAAATCCCATTTCTAAATTGGCGAGGAAAATGATTCCAAAATGAATCGGATCAATGCCATAACTCATGGCAAGAGGTAGCAGCAAAGGCACCAGCACAATGATGGCGGCATAGATTTCCATCAGTGCGCCTGCAAAGAACAAGAATATGTTCAGTGCCAGCAAGAACACATAAGGGTTGGTCGTAATTCCTTGAACCCAATCTGAAGCCAAGTCTGGAATGCCAACGTCAATCAAATAATTGGTAAGGCCAAGCGCCATGCCCATGATGAGCAATATGCCACCAATAATTTGGGCTGATTGATAAAGACAATGTACCAGTGTGTCGTATTTGAGTTCGCGGTGAATGAAGCCTTGCGTGATCAAGGCATAAGCTACCGTGATGGCAGCGCCCTCTGTGGGGGTGGCAATGCCTGAAATCAAGGTGCCAATGGCAATCAAAGGTGCGACAAGTTCCCACTTTGCAGCCCACATGGCCGTTTTCAATGGAACAGCATTTTCCGAAGGTGCTGGATCAAAGACTTTGAACTTGGCAGCTTGATTTGAAGATTGAGTTGTTCTTAAAAATCCGCCAAAAAGTAGCAGTGATACAACCATGAGAACGGCTGGTATCAGTCCAGCGACAAACATGGTGTTGATGGGCACCCGAGCCATGATGGCGTACATGATCAAGGGCACCGAGGGCGCTAACAAAACACCTAAGGAGCTTGCACTGGTAATCAAGCCAATGCTTTTTGATTCTGGGTAACCTACTTTGAGCAGAAGTGGCAACATCAATCCGCCCAAGGCAAGAATCGTGACACCGCTTCCACCTGTTAAGGCCGTGAAGCAACTGCACAGACACGCAACCGCTAAAACGCTTCCTATTTGGCCAGAGCCAAAGAGGCTGCTGAACAATTGACTAAGGCGCTGTGCAGCTTGGGTGTTGGCAAAGACAAGACCCGCCAGCGTGAACAGGGGCAGTGCGGGCAAGGAGGGGTTGACTGTAATTTGGTAATGCGACAAAGCCAAAGATGCCATAGGAATGTTTTCTGATGAAAACAAGATCCAGGACAAGCCACCCAAAACCAAAAAAACAGGTCCACCTAAGGCAAGAAAAATGAACAGCAACAAACACAGCCAAGGCGTTTGAACGGCGAGAGAAGCTAGCCACTCATTGGCCTGCCAAGATATTCCCAAGACAAGCAGAGTGCCTACCCATTGAAAGACAAAATGATCGTGCCACTTTTGACCAAATTTGAACCCCAGAATGCCGAATCCTAAGGGCATAGCACACAAAAAGAGCCAAGATGGCAACCCGTAGGCGATGGTATGTTGAGCCTCAATCTCAGTCATGACCAACTCATAGCTGGCTTTTGCCAAAACCCCACATATGAGTGTGGAACCTAAAAAGACCCAAGCTCGCGCAAGTTTTTGAGCCCGCGGGTTTTTAAGATCACGCCATAAAGCACCGATGCTGGTCAAATGGCCAGTTCTTTCAGCATAAATGGCACCTGCCAGCGAAAAGAGCAAACCCAAGTGCTGAACCAAAATTGGCGCATTGTCGATGCCACTGCCTTGAAGGGGCCGCATTAAAACTTCTATGACGGGTATCAAAACCATGCCGCACAGGGCCAGTGCAGCAAAAGCCGCATCCCAATTTTGCAGGAGATGGCGACCTGTTGAAACTTGCTTCATGGCGTTTTTGATGCGCGATAAGTCTTGAGGTGCGCAAAGACTTCATCGAATGTTTCGGCCGGTACCATCTTCCCCCTGATTCGAGGGTAAAGGGTTTCGGTAAATGCGCGCCATTCTTTCATTTGCTCCGCATTGGGCTTGTTCACTTGCAGACCTCGCTTCTTCATGGCGTCTACAGCTTCTTCGACTTCCTTGCGTGCTTGAATGCGAATCACACTACCGGCCTTATCGGCAGAAGTCTTCAAGACGGTTTGCGTCTCTGGTGACATTGCATCGAATGATTTTTTGGAAATCACAAAAGCACCCACAATGGGTGCCCAGTTAATTTCCAACATATGGGGTGCCGTGTTGTAAATTTGGGTTGCCAAGGCGAAGTAGGGTGTTGAGGGCACCACATTGATCATGCCAGTTTGAATCGACGGCAGAATATCGGTGGGTTCAAGAGGAACGGGTGTGTAGCCGATGCTCTTCATGATTTCTTGTTGCTCTGCTTCTGCGCCCCAAGCAAAAAATTTCATTTTTTTATAATCGTCTGGGCTGAAGGCAGCTTGTTTTGAAAAGAAGCGAACCCAGCCAGCATCGCCCCAAGCCAACACCACGTAGCCCTTGTCCAGAAACTTTTTTTCCATGCTGGGTCGCATCTTTTCGCGCACATAGTCCAATTCTTCCCACGAGCGAAATGCCAATGGCAGATTTTGAAGTGCGGCGATGGAAGGCTCAATTTCTCGCAAACCTACAACAGACAGCAAAGCTGCTTGCAGTTGACCGATGCGCATCCGGCGCACCATTTCTGCTTCACCACCTTGGCTGCCATCGGTGAACACATTGAAGCGGGATGATCCTGGTTGGCTCTTTTTCCAAGCTTCTCCCACTTCCATCAGCTGACGGTGGTAAAGCGAGTTCTTTGGAACCAATGAGCCGATTTTCAGTTGGGGATCGGCCGCATCAGATGTAACGGGAAATGCACAAGCCAATGCCAATACAGCAAAGAGTTGGGCAACTGACCTTCTAAGTTGAATTGCGTGCATAGGATTGGCTTGAAATTAAAAAATGTTGTCTGTATTGTCAAGCAACCATTGTGCCCTTCGGCGCATGACAGTATTGGTCAAATCATTTTGAGAGCGAGCAAGCTCTATGGCCTGATTGAGAAGTAGTTTAAAGGCTTCTTTATTTTGTGTTGCAACAGCCCAGTTTTCGGCTTTCGAAATCAGGGGTGCAACTTGGTTGCCTCGCCACTCAATGGCAAGATTGAAATATTTTTCTGCAGCTTCTGGTTTGCCACCTGGCTTTGCAAGCTCCAAGGTACCCATCATGCTGGCCAATGCGCCTTGATCGAATTGAGGATTTGCTTGCCATGCCAGCTCGGCCATGCGCAATACTTCTGGCAAGTCTGCAACCACATCGGGTGAGTCTTTGGACAAGGAAATGGCACCCGCCCATGCCGTCATAGACCAATAGACCAAGCCGACATCTTGCTTTTTAATCTTGATGGCTTGCTTGATCCCTTTTCCTTGGAGGTGATCCTTCAGATCTGGGTAATGATGGGCCAAGCTTTTAAGGCCCACTGTTTTTGCACGTGTCATCATCTTGGCTGCGCGAGCTCTGAGAACACTTGCTTTTTGAATACTTTCCGATTCAACGCGGTCGGCTTCATCCATCAAGAAGACGAATGCATACTGTGTATAGCCACGTGTAACAGCTTCTGCGAGTTTGATGTGATCTGGAATCTGCTGCAGCAAAGATTCAGACAATTTCAGTTGGTACGCGCTGGCGTGCATCAACAACTCTAAATCATCGTCAGTAGAACTGGTCTCTGCAGATAATAAGTCGCCGGCGCGATTCAGGAGTTGATGCTGTACTGAGCATCCGCTCAGTAAAGCAACCAACAAGGTGCCAGTAAAAATGACCTTGAACAAACTGAGAACTAGATTGTGCAAACTGGCACCTCGGGACTCATCATGCATTTCGATTGGACATTTGGAGCAATGCCAATTTTGTTTGATCTCCAAGTCGTTCTACTTTGGCCAGAAAAGCGTTGTAAACAATCAAGCAAATCAAGGCAGTGCCAATACCAATCGCGGTAGCCAGTAAAGCGGTACCAATGCCTGCGCTCACACCTTGTGGGTCTGAAATGCCAGACTTGGCCAAAGCGGTGAAGGTGTCAAATATACCCAAAATGGTTCCGAGCAAGCCCAATAATGGTGCCGCAGTCACAATGGTATCTAACACCCAAAGGTGTTGGTTCAATTGATGTTGCACACGGATAAAGGCCTGCTCGGCTACATCGTCAGCAAGCTTTTGGGAGGCTGTGGGATGTAGTCCATTGGCAAAGGCATGGGTGACCACCTCGCCCACATCGCCTTCTTTAAATTCAGGCAATGGGGACTTGGTTTTCAATGCATGGAGAAGGCTTTTGATTTGCCCACTGGCGTGCGAGTAAAAAATAGTACGTTCAATGGCCAAGAAGACAGCCAGCCCTAAAGCGACATACAACAAATACAGCGACGCATCGTGCAAAAAAAGCATCATGCTGATGGCCTTAGAAGTCGGAACGCAGTGTCACGCTAGTGAAGCGTGGTGCACCAATGTTGTAGGTAGGGTTTGAGCCTGCCAATGTTCCCAAGGGCAAAGAACGGGCCGTAAAGCTAGAGCCACTGGGTGAGTTAATGCGCTTGTATTCAGTGTTGGTCAAGTTGTCCACATTGAAGCGAATTTCAGGTGACTTGAACATCGCTGTTTCAGGCAGCTTGTAGCCTACTGACAAGTTCCACAGGGAGTAGGCGTCCATCGCTTGGTCGTTGACCAAGGTTGAGAATGCTTTGCCAGTGTGCTTGACTGTGATCAGGCCAAACAAAGGGCCTTCTTTGTAGCTCATAGCCAAGGCGGCCATGATTTTAGGTGTGTCTGGCAGTTGTTTGCCAGCAGTGGCTTCCGTCAATGTCGCATTGACTTTCAAGTCTTGCTTCATCAAGCTTTCGGTGTAAGTGAGTGAGCCATAAACCGAGAAGTTTTTGTTCAACTTTTGACCCAACTCAAGCTCAGCACCCTTCATGGTCACTTTACCAACGTTGTAATCCAATGATGTCAAGCTGACAGGATCAAAAGCTGACGCAATGCGGTCTTTGAAATCAACCATGAACACTGAACCCGACAAGGTAGTGTCTTTGTTTTGCAAGCGGTAACCTAAGTCAAAATTGGTCGAGGTCTCGATGCCAACTGTGGGATTGCGCAAGGTTGCGCCTGTGAGCGAACCGTTGACTGATGTGCCGCCTGTGTACAAGTTGGACAGAACAAAGTTGGACGGTGCGCGGAAGTTTTCTGCGACATTGAAGAACACCGACTTTTCTGCATCTAAGCTGTATTTAGCGCCAAAGCTGGGCAGAACTTTGCTGTATGTGCGCTTGATCTGGTAATCCAAATCAGCGCGGCCTACGCCAAAAGTGCCGGCGTTGGCATAGTTGGTGAAGTCACGGTCAATCGCTGAATTTTTCAGGCCGATCTGCACGTTCAGCTTGTCTTGCATCAATGAAATGCTGTCTTGTACAAACAAGGAAGTGCCGGTGCTGATGGTTTTCCAATCACGCGCTTGGTAGGGCTTGCCGTCTGCACGCAAGAGGTAAGCGGAAGTGTCGTCAAGCCAAAGGTTGGCAGAGTTGCCTGCGTTGTCAATTTTCACGCGAGGGCCTGTTTGCACGTGTTGTGCACGCTCAACCCAGTAGCCCACATTGATGTTGTGATTTTCAACGCGGTAGTTGGCCTTGAAGGTCACGCCAGGACGGTTGGTTTCAGTCAAGCTGCTGCCGTACACCATCACTCTGTCTAGCAAGTCACCGTCACCGTTGATATCGCGTGAACTTTGTGCCAAGGTTTGGGTCGCTGAGCGTCCCTCAGTCAGGGTGGTCAATTGGCCGCCGCCTGTACCGTAGCCATACCAGAAATAGGGCTCGGCGCTCACGGTCAGATCTTTGTTGACTTTGAATTCAGCCTTGCTGGTGAACAAATAATTGCGGAAGGGGTTGATGTTGAATTTGTAATAGCCGTCTGCAGAAGGCGTCTCAATTTGAGCCGTGCCGGCAACAGGCGTCAAGTGCTGTGGAACCACGCTGCTGAAATCAAAGTTGCGACCGAATTGCGCAATTTGTACATTGTTCAGACCACGGATGTTGTTGTTGATGGCGTTGTTGTACAAAAGACTGGCGCTCAAAAAGACATCGGCGTTAGGGCGTGATTCAACGGCCAAATCAATGTGCTCACGGTCAGCGCCGCCTGGACCTTTGAATTTGTTCGCAGTGGTTTTAGAGTAAGACACAAACGCTTTGGTTTCGCTTGGACCAAACTTACCTGTGTCCAGGCGAACGAAGGCACGCTTATATTTCAGCATGCCTGTGGACACTGCTGCGCGCATGCCAAATTTGTCTTTGGGTGAGCAAGTCACCATGCCCAAGTTGCCACCCGAGGCGCCAACGTGAGGTGCATCTGTGTCGGTAGAACCTTGTGTCACAAACACTTCGCACAAGTTTTCTGAGTCTGTGTACTCTTGTGGGTACACAGCAAAGTTACCAGAGTCATTCACGGGGGCGCCATTGATGGTCAGGCCCATTTGATCGCCGGCAAAGCCGCGAACACGGATGCCGCCACCAAACAGGCCCGTTGCATCGTAGCTGAATGAATTCACGCCTGGTAGCAAATCAATGACTTGAAACGCGTTGGCAGATGGGTTTAGCTTTTCCATGTAAGCACGGTTCACTGAACTGCGCGCTTTAGGTGTTTCTTCTTGGGCGATCAAGCCTGAGTCAGTGGCGCCTGGTTGGCCTTCCACATTGATCTTGCCCACATCTGTGGCTTGTTGCGCCATCAGAATGGGAGAGGCAAAAGCCAAGCTGATAAGCAAGGCAAGTGGGGTTGGCTTAAATTTTTTCATAAAAACTCCTGTTAAAAAAATTAATTGAGAGGAACAAAATCAAGGGTGACGGTAAATTTGTGTTGCGACTGCGAGGCCCAACTGCCTTCAGGCCATGGCGCATAAGTGGTGCGACGCAGTGTTGACAAAGCAGCGTTATCCAAAATGATGGAGTTGCTCGACTCATCAATGCCGGCATCTTGCAGCGCACCGTTTCGAGCCAATACAAACCAAAGTTTCACCTTGCCGGAAGGGCGTTGGAGGCTGGCTTCTCTGCCAGTGGGGTAGCGCTTGTTGGCATTGAGTATTGCCCGCACGCTCACGATATAATTGTTTTCTAGGCTGACTGAAATTGGCGGCTGCGCCGCAATCTTTGGTGCTTCTTGAACAGGGCTTGCAGTCGGCAAGCTTGGGGCGGGTGTGGGTGTTGGTGTGGGGATGGGCCGCGGTGATTCGGCAGCGGCATTTACTTCCCGTACAGGCTCAATGGGCGCGGGCGTTGTAGGCACATTGGGCAGTGCCAGCATTTTGGGTTGAGGCTCAGGTTTTGCTACCTGTGGCGCAGGTTTTGGGGGCTTAGGCTGAAGCAAGGGCTCAATCAGCGTTGTGGTGAGTTCCATGGCTTCTTGCGCCAACATCTCGGCAGGTCCTTTAATGGCTTGTGCCATTGAAAATACAAAGAAGACCAACAGCAATGACCCCAAACTTGAAAGTTTGTGACGGTCTTGGTTCAACCTGTCAATGAGTAGCATCATTGACGCTCACGAGCAGCAAGCGAGACCTTGCCTAAGCCTGATTTTTTGATTTCGTCCATGACGTCTATCAAGGTTTGAACTTCTGCGCCCTTGTCGCTGTTTACGATCACGGCAATTTGATCCGCAGTGCCAGCTTTTCTCTTAACTGCAGCAGACAAATCTTTAAGCTCAACATCTTTGCCATCGACCTGGATGACATTCTCTTTTCCCAAAGTGACAACAACTTGCACATCTTTAGTTTTGAGTTGTTGAACTTGAGACGAATTGGGCTGTTGTGTTTTGATGCCCAAAGCAGGAATCACATTGACACTGATAAGAACAAAGAAAACCAATAAAAACATCATCACATCGATCATTGGGATGATCTCGATGCGAGCTTTTTTTCTTTGTGTTTGCTGCCAATGGCGCATGATGCTCAACCGCGATGTAAGTAACCCACTAGCATAGAAAATTACTGTGACAAATTCGTTACTAAGCAGGGGTAGTGCTAATTCACAACATTCGAATGCGATCTGTTGGCGCGGGCTTTAAGCCAGGACGTTTCTGCACGTAATCTGAAAGCGCATCGACATCTAACTCACCGCCCGATAAGGTCGGAGCTTGATTGAAATGCCAAAATCCATCGCCGCCAGAAGCTAAGAAGCTGTTCATGGTCACGTTGTAAGCACGAGCCAAGTCAACTGGCTTTTGACCGATTTGAATGTTCTGAACCC
>Ga0209651_1000097_pt1 | contig 30408 bp, 38 predicted proteins | sample LauGreFBDMM110SN_2_FD_188216 | JGI IMG/M metagenome (GOLD analysis project Ga0209651, IMG submission 188216) | Freshwater lake microbial communities from Lake Michigan, USA - Fa13.BD.MM110.SN (SPAdes) (version 2) | ecosystem: Environmental > Aquatic > Freshwater > Lake | place: Lake Michigan... | reverse complement strand
GAGCAAATGCAGTTGAACGCTCCCGCCCTTACGCCAAGTAAGGCAAGCCTACTTTCCAAAGATGCGATGAACCTGATCGAGCCTATCGCTAGGTCGTTCGTTTCCCCGCAGACATCGCTAGACGAGGCTATTCAGATTGGCCGGATCGCACTCATCAAAGCAGTGCAAGGGTTCGATCCGAATGCCGGTGACTTCGATAAATACGCAAAGGCAGTAGTCCGGAACGCACTTAAAAAGAACTACTCTAGGAACGAGGCAACGGCCCGTGAGATCTCCATGAGATCCATGAACATTGACTCTCCGGTGTCCGGAGAAAGCACGGCCCCGCTGGGTAGCATCATTCCGGACGAAAACCAGAGCTTGCCGTCGCAATCCGCTATCACAAACGACGCACAAAGACTCATGCAAACCATGATTGACGGACTGCCGGTTCGCCCACGGACGGTTGTATCAGCATACATGAACGGGGAGGGAGTATCACAAATCGCAGAAAAGATGGGCATTTCCCGCCAATATGCTTTGACGATGCTCAACAACGCCCTTTCAGTACTCCGGAAAAGATTGGCAAAGGTAGGGATCGAGGAAACCAAGGATCTAATCTCCGGATCCACACGGGAGATTATCTCTAGGCTAAATTCGCCCCTACGGGCAATCACAAGGGAAGAGGAACAGGCTCAGGCCGAGTATCTTACCGAATTGGCCCGTAGCAGGGGATTGACCTTAGATCAGTTTGCTACGGAAAGAATCGATGAGTTCTTAGATAGTGCAAAGGCATGGAGACAGGCTCATCCAATTCAGGACGATGAGATGCAAATGCTTGGATCTTCCACAAGACAATCCAAGTCAAAGTTTAGACTTCCGAACAACAAAAGATATGAGGCAGAGCAGTTTGAATTAGGATTCATGAAATCGATGATGGAAGTTGCGGAAAAAGACCAAACCGGAAAAGGGGATATTTCAGAGGAAGGCAAAAAGTCTGTAATAGAAGCACTTGCCGAGTATCTAGCCTCTAAAACGTCCTTGGATAATGTGGCTAAGGGGCAGATCCAAACAGATAAAAGCCTAGATAAATATCCCGATCTTAAGTGGTCGTTTGAGAAGTTTGGTAAGATAGCCCAAAACAATTCCATTATGGAGGACATCAGGATAGAAAATAACAAGAAAGTTAAAGAAGCCTACAAGGTACTTGAGCAGAACGAGAACAATCGAGTGATTGCATTTGAGAACGATGAGGGCGAAAAACTTCTTGTATCGAAAGCAATTATAAATCCTGAAGATAAAGTTGGAGTAAATGATTTTAATTACAAACAAGTTCCACTTACGGATTTCAGGAACACGGCATATCGGATAACTAGATACACAAGCAGTTATGGTATTCTTGGTGCGATTGTATCCCCAACAACCGTAATTACCCCCGACGGCCAAAGCATAACACCCACTTCGCATTCGGTTTTCCCGAACAAAACTCAGGCGATTATGAGTGCTATGGGCGTAAGAAATCCCCAAAGAGAGATCCACGAAGGGTTTAGACCCATGGAATCACTCTTCTCGCCCACTCGGAATCCTGACATGGATGCCGTTGAAGAGTACATGGATTATCTAGGTAAAGAGTTGCCTGAAACGAATGAGCTAATCAACAAGGCAGATAACGAACGCAACAGATTCAAAATCACAGGAAACCCAACGCTAGCCAACCCCGCTAAGGGCATGGGGCGTAACCTAGTGAATGCGGTGGATGAGGCCCGAAAAGACATCCTGCAACGCCGGCCTGACGTTATCGTGATGGCCGAGGCCCGTGCGCTACTCGCAAATGACGAGGAAGGCGTAAAGCGCATGTTACTCGAAAGGGCAGTGGATCCATCCCAAGCCGGACTGCCTACCGACGTAGAGGTGCGATCCGCCAAGTTGCTTGTCGAAAAGCTGGCACGTAGGGCCATGACTTCGGGCGACGAGAAGGCTCAACGAGAGGCTTCTATCTTGGCCTACGCCTACCGGCAGACCGGATCAGAGGTCGCAAGATCACTCAGGGCCAGAATCGACGACTACAAGACACCGGCAGAACGGCACAAAGCATTCCTGACAGACTTAATCTTTAACCCGACGAAAGAAATCGAGCGAAAGATTAAGTATGCCATCTCTCCTGCCGAAAAAAGCCGGAGGATCCAACAGCTTGAGGCCCAACTCCTAAACGAATCGAATCCGACTACGGAAGAAGAACTAAAGAGGGTTCGGAAAGAACCAGATTCGAACGACATTCTCCAAAGTGAAACTGCCAAGAGGCTAGCCAAGATTGAAACTGCCCTTGGTAAATGGGGGGTTACGCTCGCCGATCTCTTCTCCGGTGAAGTTCAAGTTTCACTCAAGACATCCAGCATGATTGACAACACCTTAAAGGGGCTTAACCCAAGGGAAGTTAAGGCAATCCGGATGATCCAACAGAGGAACGACGTTTCGAAGATCAAGCGAATCACCGGACTCAAGGCCGAGGAAATCGAAGCACTCAGGCAGTCCGTAGCGGAAGAGATTCGCCAGAAACTCATGCCTAAGACCCGTCGTGGGGCAACAGTCGAGGACTTGGCAACGGAAGAGCTAGGCGCAAGCGCATCCTACGGGAATCAAAACGTTTCTGAGGCCGATGCCTTGCGTCAAGCAGACCGGATCCTTTCGGCCATGGGGCTAGATGACGCATACACCAAACCCAACATGTTTAAGCGTCGCAGGGCTAAGGTCGCTCCCGCTGGGCCAAACTTCCCACGTCCAGAACTTACTGAAGATGGATACACTTTCGATATTACGGATGCAATTCAGGTCAAGCGTGTGGCAAGAGCGATCCAGACAGTAGAATCATCAATGGACGACATTCTGGTTGAAATGTGGGTTAATTCGATCCTATCGGGAGCCAAGACATTCATCGCCAACTTATCTTCAGGGCCGTTTTCGGTCTATGAAATGACAGTCGGAAGAGGCATTCAGTCTATGGTGAACCTAGCTTTCAACGATCCTAAATCTGCTTCTTTCGGTGAGTTCAAGCCCTTGGTAGCGGGTATCTCTCCGGCCATCAGCAGGGCATGGTCAAATGCGGTTGCCACTTGGTACACCGAATCAGGCTTCTTTGAAGAGGACATTCTGGATCAACCGATCAAACTCTTGGGTGAACTCGATAGGCAGGGTGGCGTTACTACAAGGGGAGTAAGTATTTCTGGTGCAAAAGGCAGATTCATACGAATCCCAAGCCGGCTTCTTTTGGCGACTGACGATTTTGTAAAGACAATGACGGCACAAATGGAGGTTGGCGCACAAGCCTACCGGATGGGCAAGGCAAACGGGCTTACCGGTCAGGACATGGAAAGGTTTATTAGGGAGCAAGTGAATACGGCAGGGAGCGATGCTTGGATTAAGGCATCGGAGAAAGCGTATGCGTACACCTTCCAAACCGAGCTTCCAACAATCGGGGAATCAAAGAACGTTATGGATGTTGTCGGGGCTTCTGCCCGTGCGCTCAACAAGTTCGTAAAGGCCCGTCCGGAGTCAGAGGTTGGTCGTATGCTACTCCGGCCCTTCCAGCTAATTTTCCCATTCATTCGGACACCCTTCAACCTCTTGAAAGAGGGAGTTAAGAAAAGCCCACTAGGACTTCCGGACACCCTGATCTCCATCGGAAGAGGCATAAGGTTCGACAAGGACGGGATCAGCTTATCCTCAGACATGAAACCCGAAGTAATTGAGAACATCTCGAATCAACTGGTTTCATCCATGGTGACTGCCGTGATATGGGGAATGGTCGAGGGAGACGATGACGACGATGACAAATACATCGTAATCTCAGGATCTAAACCTTCCAAGCTGACCGGACAAGGGGAGAGGGATCTAGCCAACAGGACTCTCCCAGCCATGACGATTCGGGTCGGATCCAAGCAGTTTGGCTACGCTCGCATCGATCCGCTTGCCACTGCTCTAGGTACTACCGTGGATATGATTCGGGCAATCAAGAAGGGCCAGCAAGGACTCCCGCCGGCAGAAGTATTGGCGATGTTCCAGTCCTACTTAATGCAAGCGGTTGAAAGTAAGACATACATGAGGGGGATGGATGATCTTGGCAACCTCCTCAACGGACAGAACAACGTTGGGACATGGACAGCAGGACAACTTGGTACAGTACTTGTTCCCAATCTTATTCGCCAACCCCTCAGAGAGATGGATCCTTACGTGCGGGACACCAAGACCGGAAAAGACACCCTAAAGGGGATGGCCTACTCCGTTCTCCCTGCTCCAATGCTTGCGCCTCCCCCGCTAAGGACTCCTGAGGGAGTCGAGATTAAGAAGCGTGGAAACGCACTTATCAGGGCAATCAGTCCAATTACTTTCGAGGATGCGCCTGAGCCTTCAAAACTTGACCAGTTCATGATGAAGTATAACCGCAATAATCCTTCCGATCCGTTCTATGTATCTAGGCCAACGGCATCGTACAAGACGCTGACAGGCAACGACAAGAAGATGACTCCTGAACAGTATAGCAGATTTACCAAGTCTGCCGGTGAAAAGGCGAAGATGGCCGTAGCCCCATTGTTAGGCATGGGACAAACCCCTGAGGCAAAGGACAAAATCTCTAGCGCAATCCAGAAGGCTAGAACCGACGCAAGAAGAGAGCAGTTCGGAATCCCGTTAAAAGATTTATTGAAGGAATAGCTTGTCGGCGAAACAACAACAAGGTATAGGAGTAGATCTTTATGGCAGAACAAATCGAACAATTCTTAGATAAAACGGACGAATCAATTAAAGTCGCTGGGGTAGATCCGGCGTCACCACTATCCGGTCAGGCTCAAAAAGTGCCTTTCCCAACGGCTTATTCGTTGTCGGCAGAGCAGGAAGATCGACTCGTAAATCATATTCTAAACCGACTTACTGCTCTTGAGCAGGAGAGTGGTCGAAACATCGTTCGAGGAACCGGATGGTATCGCACAAGTGAGGTAGCGAGGGGATCTGCCTCTTTTATGGGGCGCAGGGAGCTATTCGAACTCATGTATCACAATCAGGTTGATTGGCGTCCGGCTTCGCTAGGCGGGATTTTTGAGGACAGCAATTTGACCGTACCGATTACCCGCCGGATCGCCCGTCAGATGGTTGCTAGGGCAAACAACTACTTCTTTAGCACGGATCCGTGGTTCTCGGCCTACCCGCAGGGAGCAAGCGACGCAGAAAAGGCGCATGGCGTTGAGCATTATGTTCGTTGGAAACTAGACAAATCCGACACGGCAACAAAACTTCAGATGGCCGTAGAATTAGCCTTCATGCGGGGTGAATGTATTGTAAAGACCACTCACGCATCTAAGGAACAGATTTACAGGAGTTTGGCTAAGGTATTGGTAGATCCAACCGGTAAAGATATTCTAGCTCAGGACGGTGATTACATCCTTGAGACTGACGCTTTTGATACAAAGATAATTTCAGATGAAGCCGGCAATCCGGTGGGCATGCAGACTGTATTACGCAGAGACGGTGTTACAGAAATGCCGGCAACACCTATCTATGAGGAAAAGATTATTACCCGTAAGGCTACTATTATGCGTGGGCCTGATGTCGGGCTTGTTTATTTCAAGGACTTTATCTGTCCTTTGAATGCCCCATCAGTAGATGAGGCAGATATTGTAGCCCACTTTTATGATGTTCCGGTGGCAACCCTATCGGATCTATACCAACGTAAAAACCTATTGGACATGTCCACAGAGCAAAGCGTACTAGCAACAAAGAGTGCTATTGAGCTAATCAGGTCGCTTGCCGGTGAATCCGGAACACCTAAAGCCGGCATTAGTCAGGCTAAGACGGAGCGTGGAGAGACAACCCAAGCCCCGAACACTGAGAATCCTCTAGTTGAGGTTGCTGAAGTTTATATGACTTATGATGCAGACGGAGACGGGATCCTTGAGGAAATCATGGTTCTAGTTGATGTTAAGAATCGTCGAGCATTGTTCTATGACTATACGGCAAACCTTACCCCTGATGGTAGGCGTCCATTTACAATCATCCGGTGCAATCCGGTGGACGGTCGTTGGTACGGGATCGGTTCAGTTGAGATGTTCGAGCCAAGCCAAAACTTCGTAGATTTGACGATCAACCGGATCTCTTTTGCACAGGGAGGATCCGGACGTGTTACGTTCTGGCAACCAGACGCCACACTTGAGGGAAGATCCAACCCCCACCTTGTTCTAAACAACGGTGGTACTTACACGCTGGCACACGGCAAAACTCCTAAAGATGCCCTTGAGTACGTGGCCCTTCCAGAAGTTAAGAGCGAATACCTATTCAAGATGGTTGAGTTCTTCCTTCAGGTTGTGCAACTCGAATCAGGGGTAGTGAATGCCGGAGATCAACAATTTGCAGGACTTGAGCCGGCCAAGCTAGCAACGGGCATACGTAACATTGAGAAATCAGGTCAGGAAATGTTTGCCTTGTACCTATCTCACTTGGAACAAGGTGTTCAGCTAGTCTTAGACCGCTTAGTTAAACTGATTTTCAGAAATATGGACTCCAAAGAGGTGTTCACTTATCTGGAAGGAGACAAGGCTCAAATCGGATCCATTACGCCGGAGGAGGTTGCTAACCTTGATATGGATGTTCGACTGCTTCTGACACGCTATCGTGGTGAGCAGATCCTACAATCTTCCACCCAAGGGGCTAACTTAGTTCAGCAATTCTACGCATATCCGCCGGTGATTCAGCAGAAGGTAGCAAGCCTTTACATTCAAATGCTAAAAGCCCTTCAAATTGCTGATGCGGAGACGATCATAACCCCTTTAGATCCTTCTCAAGTGCAACAGAATCCCAATGGATAAGAACGAGGCACGGGATCGGTCAATTACAGTAGCTCAGGAGACGATAGCCGACATTAAGGCACTTCGGCAAAATCAGTCGTTTCAACGTTACTGGGTTAGGCGTCTCGGCGGGATTACGGCAGGACTAGCACAAAGTATCCTAGATGAAGAAAAAGATCAGAATGCGGTTATGATCAACCTAGAGAAGTACCGGCAATTAAAGGCATTGTCCCGCATGATGGATGAGGACGAGGCATCTGCGATGCGAGTCCTTCAAAACGAGGTAAAGAAATGAGCGATGACATTCGGAGAATCCAAAATGATCTTCAACGACAAAGACAGGAATTAGAAAAATCCGCAAGTCTATTAAAGAACACTCAGCCGAGGGTATTCGCTGGAAACGACGGATCTTACAAGTCTCCAAATAAGAGATTTGCATTTGGTAGAACAGATAGTGCCTTATTGCCACCTTTCTCAATCGTGACTAGAGGAAATGGAATTGGTGTTAGTGCAGGAACTATAAATGGAATCCTTCCAAGTAATCTCTTCTCTTTTGGTACTAGGAACAAAAACTGCACGATTATCTGCGTGGGAAACGCTCAGAACGGCATCATAAAATCAGCAACACTAATTACTGGGCCAGAGGACGGGGAACCACAGGAATACATGATGGGAGCAGTGCCAAACAAAATATATGCAACACTTGTTAGAATAGAAAACGGAGGAGCATTCAGAACAGTATCGGGAAGCGTAGAAGCCTACCCTATCTTCGTTGGCGCAATGCTTAAGTATCCGCCTGAATACGCTTTTAGTTGGGCTTATTCGAGTTAGTTATGGGTGTCTCAGTTCAGTGGCCGATTAGTTGGAGACTGTCAATAGGAGAGAGTGGGCAGGTTCGGGACAATGGAGCAACCGCTAACAGGACTCAGAATGAACATGGTGGTGGTAATGCGAACCTTAATGCTGGCTATGGAGCTACTGCGAATGCGGATAACGTACAAGACGTAGCTAACTTAAAAGGTATAAATCTAGTCAGCAGTGGGAAAACAACGAGTAGCATTGCTGGGCAAATGCAAGCAAGGTATGTTTATTCGTATTGGTGGACAACCAACACGATGAATTATAAAGGTCGGACTCAGGGGAATGGGAACAGCAACAGAGGATGTAAAACTGTAATAGGTCAAGGGATAACTGACACATATGATGGGATGCGGGGGGAGGGAGCAAACAATGAATCTCCCAACGATGCCATTAAGGGACAAGGAGGGGGACAAACAGTTAAGTACAAAGGAGGGAGGACTGTCGTTTATAAAAGCTATGTTTGGCCGGAAGAAGGATATAGTTCTACTTTTTATATCAGTGAATCTGGTATAGCAACAGGCAGTCAAGGTGGTTGTCAGGGGCCATGCCTACCTCAAACTTGGGGGCCAAGTCAGGGTCAAAGTACTAACTCATATACAGATGGCTTTTCAGAATCAGCAAGGAGAATCATAGCCCAAGGGTATTACAGTGGCCCACCATTTTATTCAACGACGACATCGCAGTGGGGGTATGTTGTTGTAAATAAAAAACTTTCTTCATCAACGTCAAGACTGAACACAGTTATCATCGCTCCGGCGATAAGTGCCTGTAAAACACAACCGGAAAACTTTGTATGGTTAGCGGGTGGATTACACGGATTTGAACCAATCGCTTACGGTGTTGCCGAGGTATTTATGCGTGAAGAATTTTACGCAGTTCAAGGCGGTCGAGTCAATTTTGGAGAGATCGGAAAAAGCTCATGGGAGACTATCGATAATCTTAGCATAATATCGAGCAGTTACAAAATCTCGGATATCGCCACAAAGCAAAGACTGGTCAAAACAGTTAATGGTGGAGTGTCGATAACGAATGTCGAGACTCCTACGGTTCAAGCGACTGGTTATTATATGGAATATAAGACCAATCAAAAAAATACAACACAAATCAGTCAAAACTATGATGATGACGACGATGAGAATCCGTTTCCAAACATAACAACAGTGACAACCACTTTTGAGCAGGGGAGTTGGGCTTGGACTCGACCGTACACCGATGGAGTTGCACAAGATATAAGCGTTTCTGGAATGGGAATTACTACAACAAGCAAATACACTGATTACTTTAGCACAACTGCAAAACTGTACCCTTTTGGGCCTGATTATTTCGGAGGAACGACGAATGGTAGTGTCATAAATAGCAACAGATTTGGAACCACTAGGCGCAACTACGGAACCACTAGATCATATAATAAGAGACAAGGTGTTTGGACAGCGAGCAAGGCAGTTGGTTACCTTTCTAGGGAATATGAAACAAGCAAAATAGGCTATTTCTATACTAATCCTGATGACAGATACTTTAATGCCGAAGGCATAAATACTGACTTTGCTCATGATACCTACCGATGCTACGACGCAAAGTGCATAGACTTTCTGCGGTTTGCCGATGCTTATGTCTTTCAGACGGCAACAACTATGGGCAATAACCAAGTATCAGTTAATCGAAAATCACCTAGAGACGGAAGAAGATGGACTAAAAGTATAAATCGGTTGAGTGAACAAGACAATTTCAAGCAAACGCATACGGAGCAAGCAGGGATCAACCCTCATACTGGGCATGCAATAAATACGGTGTCACCGTATGGCAATACTGCAACTTACTCTTCACAAGGAGTATCAGATGCAAAAGGAATAGCTCAATATTCAAGAGTTAAAGTTGGCCTACCCAGACAAAATTATCCGCTTTTCCGTGATTACGGCCTCCAACGACCATACAATCATAAACAAAATAGGCTTTAGGCCAAACAGTGAGAACTTGCATAATTCTTCCGTGTACAGAGTTATACGCTTATGCAATAGAGGAGTGTGTTCGAGCAATATATATAGCCCTTAAAGGTAAGCATGCAGATTTGTACCTTTGCACAGACAAAACGGGTTCAGTAATATCGAAAATATCAACTATACCTAAAGTAGATAATGTAAAAATAACAGAGATCGCTATCGACGTATCGGATTCTGGAAACAAGGCATACAATCAAAAGGCACAAGTCATAATTGCTAGATTACTTGGGGCTGGGCTGGATATAGCAAAAGATAGGGACTATGACTTTTGCTGGATAGTCGAATCGGACGTTATTGTTCACCCCGATGCACTTGATTGTCTGATATGGGCGCAAAACTATCCTTCATCGCCTAAGTACGATGTCACTGTCGCAACTTACTACAATGGTTCTTTCTTATGCGGTAGGGGTACTCCTTATAACCATATTTCCGAAGATTATCTTCCCAGCGAGAAGATTGGGGGTGTTGAATTATCCAAAAAAATTAAGATGTTGGCTAAAAAACTCAATGCCTATGCCTCAAAAAGAAAAAATCCCCCCAAGGATATGATTAAGGAGATGGATGACTTGCAGAAAAAACTAAAGGAATCCCCGCCAAAAGCGAATGTCTTTGCCTTAAATGCTAAGAAATGGAGGAAACGGGGCTGGCTGGATCAGGCTTACGCCGGATCTGCCGTACAGGGTGCAGTTCTGCCTACGGACTGGTGCGGTAATGGTTGTACTCTACTTTCTAGGAAGGCACTGATGCTAAGTAACTTTATTGGATATGCCGGCCATGGTACTCAAGATCTATTTCTTTGCTGGAACAAATGGTATCCGGCAGGAATTAAGATTGGTTTGGTTGTCGGTGTCCCAGCCTATCACGTTAAGAGAGATCCCAAAGGCAACTTGTTTGCTTGGGAGCCGTATTTTATGCCTGATTGCGAGGAAACTTCCGGACATCTAAGGGTACGTCAGATCCCCTTCATTAAGTATAACTCAATCCCTCAAGCGAATGAGCCTGTGCCTAAAGACGCCACTTAAGGTTATCGAGGACGGCAGGGGCCGGCTCATGGAAATGCTCAGAAATGATGAACATGGATTCACGGGTTTTGGGCAAGTGTACATGACTACTTGCAATCCTAATATAGTGAAGGCGTGGCACTTCCATAAGAAGCAGACGGATCAGTTTGTATGCGTGAGTGGGACTCTAAAGGTAGGTATCTACGACGAGAAAACAGGGATAACAGAGACTTACTACATAGGCGAAAATAGTCCATACCGGATTACCATACCTCCAAACCTTTGGCATGGTTTTATGGCATGCGGGACGAAGGAAGCGGTCGTTATCAATACCGTGGATCAACCATTCGACTATGCCAATCCGGACGAGTACCGGAGGCCGTTTGACGATAAAAACATCCCTTACGAGTGGGAAATAAAATCTTTTTAAGATAGGTGTTGACAGGACGACAACAACATACATACTTTGATTTATGGACGAAACGGAAGTGACTCCGGCGCAAGCCGAGCAACCTAACGCCACTACAACTAATTCAGGGGATGCTCCAAAAGAGAATCCTGCTGAAGCGTCGTTAAGCGTGGATGCACTTGATGCGGTTGGCTACGAAAAACTCCTAAAAGATTTAGACGTCTCCAAGGAGGAAAAACCACCCGCCGAGGTAAAGGCTGAAGCAGAAGAAGTAAAAGAAGAGACGGTTCCGGAGGAACCCAAAAAAGAGGAATCCACCAAGGCAGAGGAGCCTGAAGCTACCGAAGATACCGAGGATCCCAATAAGCTACCCGAACGGGTGCGAGTAGGAAACTGGTCAGAGGTAGAACGAAAGGCGATTGCGCTCAGGGCGAGAAACCCTGACATGTCACTTGACGAGGCACTTGCCAAAATCAAGGGAAATGAGCCTGAAAAGGCTGAAGAAGCCAAGCAGTCAGTACCTTCACTGGATGAAGTGGAGGCTCAGGTTGCAAGGGTTAAAGCAGATCGCAAACAGGCACTTAAGGACTTGGACTTCGAAAAATTGGGAGATCTGGACGAAACTCTTGACGGACTAAGGGAGAAACAGGCGCAACTTCGGGAATCCGCCAAGGAAGCAGAAGTTGAGGCCCGTGCAAGCTACCAAAGGTCAGTCGAGGATTCGAAGCGTAAAGCAGTCTCTTTTTATCCGGACACTACCGATAAACAGTCCCAGTTAGTGCGCCGGATGGTGGAAATCGATAATGCTCTTAAGGAGCAAGATAACCCACTTTACTATTCCGCCGATAAGCCTTTCAAGATCGCTCAAATGGCCGGTAACGACTTGGGAATCGCCCCCAAGGATCCTAACCGGAAGGTTGAGAAGGTCGTCACCCCAGCCCCATCAAGTGCATCCCGCAAAGCGATACAAACCCCAATAGCGAGTGGAAACGCTCGCTCAAACGGGAGCAGTATCAAATCGTTGGAAACTGTACTCGACGGGATTAGTGACGAAGAAGCCTTCCGGTCTTTGATCGGCAAGATCTAAGTTGTTAATTCGGGGCGATAGCCCCAGTCAGCAGTCACCGACTACTGCTCCCTCCAAAAGAAATAGGAGGATACACTTATGGCAACAGCATTTAGCTTAAGCGTACCTAATGTAAATCTATCGTCCGAGCTTAACGCTCAGACGACTAACAGTGATTTTCTTCCTAAACTTTGGAAGAAGGGTGTGCAGATTAGCGAGGCTCAGGAGGATTACTTCAATGATTTTGAAGGTGGTTCTCAGAACAGCCCCATTATGTCTGTCACCGATCTTGCCAAAGGCGCAGGGCAGAAAATCACCTTCCGGACAATGGCCCAGTTGTTCGGTGACGGTGTTCAGGGCGACGAGATCGTAGGATCTAATGTCGAAGAGTTTCGGGTTGGGAGCTATACGCTCTCGGTCGATTACCTCCGGCATGCGGTTTCCTACAACATCCGAACAGAAGATCAAACCGGTTTGATGACCGAACTCAAGTCCAGCATCCCCAACTTGTTGGGTAACTGGCTCGGACGGAAAAAAACCGAACGTCTCCTGAAGATGTTCATCCACAAAGGCAACCCCGAAAACACGGTTCGCCCCAACAACAAAGCGACGACGAACGATCTTCGTTCTGCCGACGTTTTGACAATGGATGCCATCACTACCTTCGGACAGCAGATGCGTACCCGTGGTGCTAAACCCGCCTTGGTTGGCAAAGTCGGCAAAAACTCCGTCAATGCCTTCACATTCGTATCGACTGGCGAAGGATTGTTGTCGTTGAAGAACTCTTCCGACTACAAACAGGCTCAACGTGATGCTGGCGTCCGTGGTGACGAGAACTACATCTTTAAGGGTGGATTCTCGAACATCAACGGCCACGTAATCCGGTCTTATGACCCGATTGATCACGACGGATGGGGGCCGGTTGGCTCTCCTCTGAATCCTAAGGCTTACTTGGGTGCTGACCTCTCCACTGCTCCGACTGCTTCCTTCTCGTTGAAGGGTGGCGGATCGGCCTCGGCTGGGGATAAGACTGCCCCTAAGTACTTCGAGTTCTTCTCGAACTACGCCTATAAATGGTCACCAGACGATGCTCTGAGTGCCGGAAGTAGCGAAAAATACGTCCTCATCTACAACCTGACGGACGGAAAATACAACCTCTACTCCTACACTTCGAACAACGGCAACCAACTCACGATCACTGGCGCACTCAAGAAAACCTCGGACACTGCCGGAACCTACCTTAAGGAAACTGTCGGTGCGGTAACTGCTCACGCCACAACTGGCGTTTGGGCGAATACCAACCTCAGTCGGCAACATCCCGTTGGATCCTTAATTGTTGAAACTAACAGTTCTGGCGTTCCGATTGGTCGTACCGTGGTTCTTGGAGCTTCCTCGGCCCTTCGTGGCTACGGACGCTTCACGAACGAGCGTACCGAAGAAATGTTCGACGGTGATTTCATCCGCAAGGTGTATATCACTTCGATCTTCGGTCAGACTCCGTTCCAACGTCCCGACGGGCGTTACCCGAACTATGCAGTCGTAGAACATGCGATTGCCTACGCCGGTCTGAACCTTCCCGTGATTAGCTAATAGACTGAAAAACGGAATTGTTGTACCCCGCCTAGATTTTTAGATCTAGGCGGGGGCAACTTTTAACAATGAAAGCAATTCTCTACATCTCAGGAGTTTCCCGTTCCATCAACGGGCCTATTACGTATCTAAACGGGAAATCTCATAGAGAGTACACATTCACTTGGTCTGATTTGCACCAAAAGCACATCCTAAACGGAAAAGAGATCGGGATTGAGGACAATTCAATCATCCTAGATCTAGCGACTTCAGAGGAAAACACTTATCAAAAGGCAGTTGTGATGCTCTTGGACGAACCTAAGGAGGTCGTAGAAGAGACTCCTAAGCGCAAGAAAGTAGTCAAAAATGACAGTTAAAACCGTTTTTGACGATCTTTGGGGTAACTGGGGATTCGAAGCTGAAACAAACGTAACGGCATTCCTAAGGGATCGTACCGTAAATACCCTTAATTCCGCCATGCAACTCATTTGGTCTAACGCCAAAGAGATGTCTTATTTCGCCCGTGAGACAATTTCCGTAACTGTAAATAGCTCAGGGGTTGCCTCATTGGATGATGACATTCAAACAGTCATCGGGCCGGTGAGGGTGACTTCTACAAGCCAACCGCTTTTGCAGATTTCTAGCAGGGGAGCATACGAACGTTTCGGACTCCTCTTCGGGGATTCCCCAACAGTTTCATCCGGAACACCGCAATTCTACTTCTTAGAAGAGCTTCGTCAGGCAACGGCAGATTCGGTAAGGCTACGGATCTTGACCGTTCCGGCCCCGACATCTACCGCAACCATTTCAGTGGACGTTATTAAGCAACCAACACGATTCTATTACTCTGATTATGCGTCCCAAACTGTTATTGCAGTTCCACATAACTATGAAGCAATCCTGCTTCCGGTAGTCCGTAAGCTGGGTCTAGGCACTAGGTTCTTCGTGGATAAGGGGCGTGAATCCTTCGTAGAACAGGATTACCAGAATGCCCTTGCGGTGCTTGCCGGTACATCACCGAGGGTTATGCCAAAGGAAGCTAAATGAACTCAGCCCAGCTAGCCCAGCGACTTATTCGATTTACTCCGGTTAAGGATGTTGCGCTCCTGACAGTTGAGGATGCGATCCGGTTTGTTGATATTATCAACTCCGGCCTTTCGGCTTATCACCTTAGGACTCCTCCTAACTATCGTCATGCAAACGCTAGCGTGACGCTTCCGGCCCCTATGACTGCCTCATTTGGACTAACAAACGGTAGTCAAAACTTCACCGGTTACACCGCAACTGCTAGCCAAGAGGGATCCTCGGTTTTATTTGCAGACAAGAACGATCCCCAACAAATCGTAAGCACAAACCAGTTTCTAGCAAGCTGGGGTGGAAGTACTGGTACTATGAACGGGACGATCTACGGGGATGCGATTCAACTTCCATCCGGTGTAGCTAGGGTTGTCACGCATCCCACAATTAACGGGAACGTGCTGAAGAGGGAAGATGCCGAAATCTGGCTGAGTCCAACGGCAGTCGGAAAGCCCTACGCTTACAAACTAGAGGCCGTCGGATCTATCGGTGGTGCATTTCCTCCATTCTATCTGCGTGTTCACCCGCTTCCGGAGACATCTTTTATTGTTTCAATCACAGTAGAACTTGAGCCTTCCCAGTTGGTTATCACCGATCTTTCGACTCAAACAACTATTCCAGTACGGAATAGTCATGTTGCGTCATTCCTTTTGCCTATTTGCGAAGGCGAATTAGCCATGTCCGAGCTTTGGAATCCTGAGATTGCTAAAGATGGAGTCATGAAGAGATATGAGAACGCAATAATCGGACTCGGCCAACTTGAGTCTAATGACATGGCTTCTCCGGCCCATAAGGTGAAGTCTGCGAGGGGCTACTAAAATGGAAAACATCATCCCTCTGTCAGAACTAGACAACCTGATCACTGAAACGATTCAGCAGATCAAGGTGGGTATCGTGGGCGCACGTCAACATGCAATCGCTGAACTGCCTGAGAAGGTTGATTTTGAGATGAACCTAGTAAGGGGATGGCAAGATTCGTCTTACGCACTTCAAAAGACAACGGCCAAAACGGGTTCGGCTAACCAAAGCCAGACATCAAACAATACCGGTAGTCAGAACCAAACTAATACGGATTCCGGAAGTACTAACCGAAACAGGACTGGATCCGAGAACAGGAACGAAAATAGGAACGAGAATAGGAACGAGAATAGGAACGAAAATACGAATGAGAACAGGAATGAAAACCGGAACGAGAATAGGAATGAGAGCAGGAACGAGAGCAGGAACGAGAACCGGAATGAGAACCGGAATGAGAACCGGAATGAGAACCGGAATGAGAACCGGAATGAAAATCGGAACGAGAACAGAAACGAAAATAAGAACGAGAACCGGAACGAGAATCGGAACGAGAACAAAAATGAGAATCGGAACGAGAACCGGAACGAGAATCGGAACGAGAACAAAAATGAGAATCGGAACGAGAACAAAAATGAGAATCGGAACGAGAACCGGAACGAGAACCGGAACGAAAACAAGAACTCAAACCAGAACAATAATTATATTTACGGACAAGCTGACGGGATAATGGGGAACTAGAGGATAAATATATGGATGGAAACGATTACGTCTTAAAAAGTGAAAACCTTATGGCTACGGATACTCAGACGAGTACTGCCACAAGCACTTCTACTAGCACTGGAACCAGCACAGGAACGAGTACCGGAACCAGCACAGGAACGAGTACCGGAACCAGCACAGGAACGAGTACCGGAACCAGCACAGGAACGAGTACCGGAACTAGCACAGGAACGAGTACCGGAACTAGCACCGGAACTAGCACAGGAACGAGTACCGGAACTAGCACAGGAACGAGTACAGGAACGAGTACCGGAACCACCACAGGAACAACTACCGGAACCACCACAGGAACGACTACCGGAACTACCACAGGAACGACTACCGGAACCACCACAGGAACGACTACCGGAACTACCACAGGAACGACTACCGGAACTACCACAGGAACCAACACAGGAACCGAAACAGAAAGTCGTACCGGATCCGCTAGCACAACTTTATCCAAGACTGATTCTGGTGTTCAGAACAGCAATTCAAACTCAAACGAGAACGCTACTGAGTCCGAAAGGGCCAATCTCGCTTGCGTATGCAAGTTTTCAGTAGCAATCAGAGGAGGATTATGAGCCTAAATACAACCGTACCAACGAATATCAATGACACCTATGCAGTGCCTTCTTTGCCAGTTGAAAATATCTCAAACAAAGAAGATAAGGCAAACAAGGGCATAGCAAACGGGTACGCTCCTTTAGATGGCACTGGCAAAGTACCTGAAGGAAATCTGCCAGACACAGCATCACTAGACGCAGAGGTTAATGACAAGATCAACACAGCGATGCTTATGGGGCTATCAACTCATAACTCTCAAACCACATCAGTCCACGGAATCGCAGACACGGCCAACCTTGTTCTGACCAACGATGCAAGACTTTCTGACTCAAGAACACCGACAAGCCACACCCACTCAATTTCTGACGTAACAGGATTGCAAAATGCCATAAACAATTCTGGTATAAAGGCGGGAGTTCAATGGATAGACAGGAGCGCTGGAGGCTTTGACGATTTCTATTCGGTTGGCTCAATCGTCTATCATAATGGTAGGGTTTACAGGAGTTTGGCTGTAACACCTTCTGAGCCGATTGTCGGCGGTAATTCAGACTGGTTAGATTTAGGCGTTGGTTATTTGTTGCCTAGCGAAAACCCAAAGATTGTACGTAATTCAATCAATACCGGCCCATCAGCTGACAGCTACATTTCTGTAATTGTACTTTCTGGATCAAGCGCTTATGCCGGAACATACCGTACTACTTCCACTCCCGTATTCGTATTAGAGGAAGGAGGGACTCTCCCCTACTCTTTAAGCTCTGGTAATGGTAAAACCATAAACTACTTTTGGGGTTCTTTTTTCCTAGACTCTTACACTATAACCACTTCCGTTGGCAGTGGGAATGGTATACCGAACTTTACATCCATCACTGTAACTGGATTTGATGGGAATTACGTATTAGCCAACGGCACATACACTCCAACTCACGGCGGTGAGAATTATGGAAATCCGAATGGGTACAAAATTAACGGCAATGTAATTTTTAATTCAGACTTTTCTGTGACGCTTGCTTCTAGTAGCTCTAATTGGATCGACGGCGATATGGTGCTGGGGAGTGGAACAGGTTCTCCAACAAGCACGTCGATTGAGAATGGGGTTCGGATTACCACAACCGGTATTACATATACCCCCTATCGCATGGGTGGCACAATCAACACATCAGATGGCGGTGGCTCGATAGACACAAGGGGAGTAGGCTCTATTCAACTTGGCGTAACTGGAAACAGGACGACCCTAGTTGGCTCGGCAAGTGGAAGCGATAAGACAATCACTCTGCCAAACGAAACAGGAACGATTGCCCTTACAGATCACACGATAAAGGCGGGAGTCCAATGGACAACACGGCACACAACATTTACTGGCAATCCGTATGTAGTCGGCTCAATCGTCTATCATAATGGCAGGGTTTATAGGTGCATTGCCGAAAATGATTCCATGCCTCCACAGGAAGGCGGTACGCCGTATTGGGCAGATTTGGGCGTTGGTTATTTATTGCCTAACGAAAACCCCAAGATTCTTGGAGGGTCTATTGATATTAGTGCTGGGGCAGTAACAGAACGCAGTTACCAAGTAGAAACAGGCGACGAAGAGAACCCATTTGAAACAGAAAACGAAACTACCCAAGCTGGCGGTAGTAATGGAAACATTATTCTAAAAGGCGGGAATGGTGGCTTTCATTTATTGGGAGGCGATGTTGGGGGTAACGCTGGCTCAATAAATACAAGCGGGGGGGTTGGAAGTGATGGCAGAGGTGGTAATGGTGGGTCTATTTTGCTAGTCGGTGGTACGGACACGGCTGATGCTGGCTCAATCAATTTAAGTGGTGCGCCGGATGTTGGAAATGGTGGAAGTATTATCAGCACAGGCTATGGTAATTACAACGGAGGAACTCTGAACTTGTCGGCTGGTGTGGAAGGACATGGTGGCTCAATCAGCATTCAAAATAAGGGCGGGGGGCTTAATTTAAGCGGTGATGGAAGTTGTAGCGGGGGAAGTATTAACCTCCGAGGGTATGATGACGGAAATGGTGGCACTATAAATGGAAGTAATAATGGTGGGTCTATTCAATTCAGCGGGACAAGGCTACGAGCTGGTGGCTCAATAAACTTAAATGCTGGAAATAAGGTTGGGGGAAGCGTGAATGAAGGTTTGGGTGGTACTGGCGGTAAGTTGGAATTAAAAGGAGCAGAGGGGGGGGATGATCAAAATTTTGCGAATGGTGGAAATGGCGGTACTATTCTTGGAAACGGAGGCTCTCCTCGCTATGCTGAGGAAGATGATGGTGACACTTATTTAGTAGATGGATATAACGCCGGAACAATTAACTTTTCTGGTGGTTCTGCTGGTGTGGGAGGAAGCATCGACACCTCTGATGGTGGTGGCTCAATCATCACAAATGGGTACGGCTCAATTCAGATTGGCGATGGTTATAGACGAATAACTCTCGTCGGTGCGACCAGAGATTTATCCAATCCTGCGGAACTAGGTAACAAGACAATTACTCTCCCCAACAAAAGCGGAACGATTGCTCTCACTTCCCACACTCACGGAAACATAACAAGCGACGGAAGGTTTGTTAATCTTGGTTTGATAGCAGGAGTAACATATCTATCTAACATAGACACCCTCGCAAACGGAACATACTCAGTAATCCAATCTGGACATTCTGGCGTGGTTTCAACTGTGGTCGTCGGAGGGACGGCAGGGGCCAAAACTGTTTCTCCTACCAACTCAGGAACAGGATACTCGTTAGGAAGTGCAACTTACGGCTCAAATTTTCCGATCAATATCACATCTATAACTGGCTCAAATCTTCCTCTTATTACTTCTTCATCTGGCGTTATCACTACTAGCGCATTCGGAACTACGGCTAATAGCTTCTGCCAAGGTAACGACACTAGATTGTCCAACAGAACGATCTTTACACTTGGAGGTGAGGAAAAAATAACTTACGCAATAGGGCAAAACTATTTCTACGGGGGACAGCTAACAAGGGGGTCAAAGCACGGAGGAGCGTTAGATCAAACTGGGCGAGTCATTCTTGGCAACTGGTCGATTGCGGGAGTTACAGTCCACCAATTACACCCCTCTGCCAGTAGTGGGACATTTACCTACTCGATTGTCACACTAAGTGGGGCATCTGCGTTCAATACAATAGTTACTGCAGGCGTGCTTGCGGGAAACAACGGACTAACGACTGAATTCCGCTCGGCTGGAACACACTTTGGGTTAGCGTCTGCAAATATCAATAACGGAGACAGGCTAGGACTTATGTTAACGGTTGGTGGGACTTCAGTTCCAACAAACCTAAATTCAATAATCATAACGGCAGAAATCTACTGCGTACCTCGATGAGTACTTCAGACCGAAAGAACATATCGGACGTTCGTGAGAGGCTTGCTCGTTTAGAAGAGCGAATCATCTCGATTCAGGCCGTTCTTGAAAAGAACACCTCCGAATTGGCTGAATGGTCGTCAAAAATCTCTGGCCGGATCGACACCCTAGAACGTCTCAAGTCGTATGCCCTTGGCTTTATTGCCTTTGCTTCGCTTGCCTTGAGCTTCACCTACGAATGGGTGAAGGCTAAGTTTTGGGGAGTACAACCTTGAAAGCCAAAAAGAAGCAGGATCTCAACTCTCTTGTGACGTTTGTTCTTAAGGAGAACACACTTCTTCGGTCAGTGATTATGCACCTCCATAGGATGCTAAGAGACGCAGAAGCCGGTGCGTCGGATGAAGTAGGTGAAGTACACGTAAATAAACTTACCGCATCCCTCAAACGTCTTGAAAAGTTCTACACTGCAAGGTTTAAGACCTTTCCGCCCGTCGCTATCCTTTTTGTGATATGTATTGTCGGTTGTTCGACAACAAGTAGCAAGAGATCTTCCGGTGACTTTAACCGTGTGGACTTTTATCTGGAACAAGTAGGGGAAGCAAAGACAGTCGAAGATGCCAAAAAGCTAGCTGATAAGGCAAAGGCCCAGCTTGTCTCGGCAAAGGAAGTATGCGCCTCGAATACCGAAGAGCTAGATCGTGTAACTAAAGAGCTAAACGAGGCCAATAAGAACGTTGATTATTGGAAGGGGAAGCAGAGGAAGGCACTAAAAGAACTCTGGTTCTGGCGGGGTGCTTTGATTGTCGTTGGCTTATTTGCCATGAAGGGGCCGATCTTTTGGGTAATCCGCAAATTCGTGGGGATCCCTTGGTGAGATTTCTAAGGAAGATTCAGGGGTTTTGGGCATTGGTATCGGCCCTAACTCTTTTCGTCATTTCAAGGCCGGTTATCCAGAACTTAGATCCTAGTGCCGGATCTACCGATTTTGGCGTACTTCACGCCCTAGTTTTCGGGGTTTGCGTGTTTTTGCTTTCCATCGCCTTAGCCTTTTTCGTCGTTAGCTCGGAGTTCCCAACTATCGATGAACACATGGACTCAGGCCGGTTTTTGCAAGATTGGAGAGCAATTAACTCCCGCACACGGGTAATTGTGACGGTTTGCGTGATATTTGCTCTCTTCTTTGGGGCAATTCTCTCAATCCGGAGTGGGTTATGACATGGGATTACTCCTCCGGATCATGGTGGTCACGGCCCTCGTCGGATCGTGTTGGGCAGGAGAAAGGGAGGACGTCCTTAATTTCGCACGTTCGTTTCTTGGGGTTAAAGAAGCGACAGGAAAGAATGATGGCCCTGAGGTCGAAGCATTCCTTGAGTCCGTTGGGCTTTCTAAAGGGGATCCTTGGTGCGCTTCATTCCTTTATTACGTTTTTTCCAAGAGCAGTACTGCGGTTGTACCGAGGTCTGGTTGGTCGCCTAGTTGGGTATCCGGAGGCAAACGGCCATTTGCCGGAGTCGTTCCGGTTGCCGGAGTGTTTGGAATCTGGTTCGAAAGCCTACGACGAGTGGCACATGTGGGACTTATCGAAAAAAACGAAGGTCAATGGGTATTCACTATCGAAGGGAATACCTCACCGGAAGGAAGCAGGGACGGGAACGGATGCTATCGGAGACGACGCCTAGTTAAGCAGATCTACAAAGTGAAGGACTACCTCCATGAGTGATCGTCCAAGATTATTACTGGTTCTATCCGACATCCATTGTGGATCGGTCGTAGGACTTATGCCTCCGGAAACTGAAACTGTCACGGGCAACAAGATAGGTTTCGGTAAAAACGTTCACCATGCTTGGTTGTGGGAAAAGTGGGAAGATATGCAGAAGCGGTTTGCAAAGATCAGAGGGAAGAGTCCGTATGCGATGCTTCTAAACGGGGATCTGACCGAGGGTGTGCATCACAACTCAATCGAGAATCTAACCCAGTTAATCGAGGATCACGCAAATATGGCCGTCGAATGCCTTGAGCCTCTGGCAAACAAGGCTTGTCAGGTATTGGTGACGCAGGGAACAGAGTGCCACACCCACAATATCGAATCGTATATTGCCAAAAAACTAAAGGCCCGATCCGGCAAGGCGTTACCCCAGTGGCTTTTTAAGATTGCCGGCACACTGGTTTCGGCAACGCATCATATCAGCACGGCAGGGAGGGCAGTAAGCGAATCAAGCGCACTAGGGGCGGAGCTAGGGAATGCCCGTTTGCAGTCGGCCCGATCCGGCCATGAGATCCCAACAGTTTTCTTGAGGGGCCATAGGCACGTCGGGGGATGGTATTCAGACGGGGCCGGTCTTATGGGGATCACCGGAGGATGGCAGTTTCTAACCAGATACGGGCGAAAGGTTGTTCCGTCTAGCGTACCCCGCCCATCGGCCCTTGTTCTGGACTGGCGATCCTTACCGGACGGATCCCTGCCGGTGGTCAATGAGATCAGCTTCCCATCACCACAAGGAGACATTGACGTTCTATGAAAAAAACACCCACTAGAAAACAGCTAGAGGAAAGCGCAGACACCGCATGGAAGGATGCCATACGGGATCATATCAAAGTGCGATACAAGGAAAAGATACCTAAGGGATGGTACACGGCAGATCAGATCTCAAAGCAAATAGGGCATAACAAGGAATACACCTCCCGCTACTTATCCGAACTTATCAATGCAGGAAAAGCCGAACGTAAGAAGTTCGCACAGTTGATTGTTGCCGATCCGCCTTACTACCGAAGATTACCCATGTTCAGGCTTATATGATAGTACTCCTAGCCTTCCTTGTCTGCTTCTCCGGTTACGCATTCGCTTTCGTGGTATGGAAAGCGGGTAAGGTTGAGGAGCAACAAAAGAAGGATTTCGAAAGGGACGAGGCTTGCTCAAAATACATGATCGCCAACCGAATCTTTTCTAGGGATCCGGAATCTTTCAAGGATAAGGATGAAGATGGGGTGGAGGACATACTCGAATGAGCGAAGGACAAATTTCATCGTTTGCAAACGAAATGACAAAGTTCGTGGTCAATGGCATGCCATTGGTAGAACCGGAAAAGTATGAGGAGCGCATCAAAATATGCCGGCAGTGCGAATTTTACGACCGCTACCAGCGCAGATGCCGGAAGTGCGGTTGCTTCATGCTTTTCAAAGCACGGATGGCAACTTCCTCATGTCCTGAAATGAAGTGGTAAGATAGCCTTATTTGAGCTTATAAGCCGATTCTAGGAGTGCCTTCTTGTTGGCAAGTAGGCGACGCACCAAACGTAACTCCTCTTTATTAAGACCCTTGGGAGGCTCAATTTGATCCATCCATACCGGATCCTCAGTACCTAAACGTTGCTTCGCCCATAGAGCCTGAAGTTCGTTTGACTCCTGCTTTGTAAGGCCCATGGCCCGAACGACCAGTCTAAGGATTTCGCCTTTGACCGGACGCCCCTTCTCAATCTTCCAGATTGTCGAACGGTGCAGACCGCACTTTTTGGCGATCTCGCCCATGGTCATTCGCTTCTCGGATCGTTTCCAAGCAAACCATTGATTGATTTTCATAGTGGTTATGATATGGCAACAAGTACAGGGCGTACTAGCATTTTATTCGACTGATTGATAGGTGTTTATAAAAAAACAACTAAATGAGGAAGTCAAGCCAACTCAAAATCCCCATGCCAATCAGTATGCCGAATAATACCGATACGATCACAAGGCCAACCTTTTCACCCAAAGGGCCGGCAGGGGTTTTCCCCCTGCCTCGGCGATAAACCGATCCGCCTTGCCTTTTGTGAGTTGAAGGACGCCCAACACTCGTCGGGCATCCCCCCTCGTAGGGACTGTATCGATTACCTTGCGTTCCTTTCCGGTAATTTGGATAATTTTGTACTTCATTCATGTTTAACTGGCGAGGGCTAGCTCGTCAGCAGTCCTCCATAGGGCCGAATTGATCCGGTGATCTGCCACAATGGAACGCACTGACCCCATCCGGCGCATTCTGTTTTTGGGAGTCACTGCATTGGCAACCCTGACAGGGGAGCCATAATCACCTCGAATCACGTTTTCCTGTACTCGGTTCAGAACAACCCAAAGGTTGTCGCCCCGATCTTCTTCACGACGGACAATATCGACCACTCGGCTAGGCTGAGTGGGCCATTTCGTCCGATCCTCACCATAACGGGCAGTCAATCCCGTTTCAGCAAGCCGGATGGCCCCATCTAAACCGCAGGGGGTTTTCATCCAGTTCTGAATGCCATTCTCAAGCAGGGGTAGGTTATCCATGATCTTAGCGATAGCCTCTTGAATCCCTTCCACTGCTTTGATCGAGTGACGCACACGGTACGAAAACGAGGAGCCGGCAAAGGCCGGAACGCTCAATCCGTTCGTGCATATCAATCGGGTCAGGCCGAGAGAAACGAGAAAGCCACTCGTTCCATCGTGGGAATTGAAGAGATCCACTGAAGGTGAAACCTCATTCAATATCACCGGCGCATTTTCCCGCCGGAACGTCAGCTTGTGTTTGCTAAACACACTGGCGTTACGACGTCCTACCTGACGTGCGCTTGCGACTCCCCAGCCGGTTTGAGCCAAACTCGTCACGATCTCACGGGTAGGGACGAATCCGTACCGGTTCGATAAGTGCGAACTTGGCGTCTCGGCGAATACTGCCGGAGCCTTAGTTGCGATTTGTTCTGTTGTTAGCATGTATGTGTCCTTTCTTTGGTTTGTTATTTTGTTTCTTCTACAACGATGAGGCTTTTCAGGAACTCGATGGCCCGTCGGCGATTCATGATCTCTGCGCCGTTGGCGTAGGTGCTATCGGCATAGAGATTAGTGCCGTACTTCTTGTCGTAACTCCGGATCCTCCTTGCCTGTTCTCGGTAGTACTTAATCTCGCTTTCCAGCTTGTCGATCATGGTGAGAACCGATAAGGCCCGTCCCTTCTGAGTGGTGAAGCTGACGATTTTCATGATTCCTCCTCTTGAGCGACATTCGCCCAGTTAAGACCTCTTTTTGTTTTGAGCAGTGCCTCGTAAGCCCGATCTCCGATTGAAGAGCGAACCATCATTGATCCGCTTAATTGCTTCTCATAAATGCTGACCCGACCGAACAAGGCCAATTCCCTGATGTCACCCAACGCCTCCCGATAGAGGGCGATCTCAGCCTTGAGTTCCTCGATTCGCTCAATCTTTCGAGCGCATTCAACTCGAACTCTGCTTTCCGCCATCTTGTACGGGTCGTCAGTGAGATAGCTGGCGATAATTCTGGATTTGATTCGGTTGGTCGTACTTCTGGTTTTCATGAAGTGGCCCCCTCGAACTGGAAGGCGTCCTTGATCTTCTGCATGGAGGACAAGAAGAGGTCAGGACTCATGAAACTCTTCTCCATCTTTTTTCGGACTAACTCCGGATCCGCCAGAGTCCAGTCGGCGACTGCCAGAATCCTCTCACGAAGTACCACCAGAGACATTTCATCAGTCTCCTTGGCAAACTTCATGAATACTTGCCGGTTTGTCATTCTATTTGCTCTCATGTTCGTGCCTCCTTGGTTTGGGTTTTTGGTGCAGGGAAGAGCAGGGGGATGGCAAGCAAGGCGATGGAGGCCAGAACCCAGCAGAAGGCGAACACCAGCAACCGTGTTTTTCCCGCCGGCGAGAGAGGGGGGAGGAAGATTTTCATGACAACTTCATTACCCCAGTTGTTGCCGATTTGACAACAAGTAAATCACGTTGAATGACAGTGGTTAAGGATTTCAACGCAATTTTAATCATAGTTTTGGTCTGCTCCATCGGTTCCATTCCTTATCAAAATCAATCGTTACTCCGCAGTCAAAATTAAGGAAAACTCTAGGTTTATCATCGCCAACTATGTCTGCTAAGAGCTTCCTCAGGGCTTGTGGCGTTTTGGGGTAGTATCTATCACCGTCCACTATTACCGCATACCTATCCGCTAACCGCATAGCTTTGGGGGCTTCGATCTTAGCAATCCCAAGTTCTTCCATGGTGAAGTGTTTCATCGTTTCCTCCATGCTCTGAGGCGATTGATGGCGTAAGCCTCGGTGTCCACCTCAGAGGAGCGTCCACGGGATCCCCAGCAGTAGCCTCGTTTGTTTTTCTGTTTGTACTGCCAGAGGTGGCGTAGTTCGTGAGCCATGATGACAACCAGCTTCTCGGCTCGGTTGTACAACCAGTATCTTTTCCCTTTGTGTTGGCCCAACTGGTAAGGCTCGTAGTAGCTAGGATCTTCCAGTTTATCGATCCGACAGACAACGAAAGGGCAACTCCGGTCGTGGTATCGACTCCGAGAATAGGCACGTCCGGCGACTCTTGCGCTTTTTGTATTGTCCCCGTAGTGTTTTCCAAGGTTGGAAACCCGCACGTCGAAGTTTTTCACTCCGGAGGGAACTGTGTGCCGGATTATTTCTCGAACCATCTCATCCGGAATCGTGGTGAAGTTTTTCACTCTCATCTTTTTTCCTTTCTCATTTTCTCATTCACACATTCAATAGTACAAACAAAGTATTTTTGACAACAAAAACATTTCACTGACTATCAACGAAATAAAAGATTAAAAAAGTTGTTGTCACTTTGCATTAGGGCCGGCTATGGAATGCGTGAACTTTCCCATCGGCAAAAGAAACTTCAGGAACCGGCGGGAGGCCGTGACTGCCCTCCGGTTTGCGTTCCGCCCAGTGGCGGATGTAGGAGAAGTGCCTGATCTTCCTGAGATCGAATACACGACCGAAGTATCCGGCACTACTCTCTACGCCCTCCTCTCCGGAACGAGCGTTTTCTTCGGGACAATTAAACTAGAAGGAGGATCATGAGAACAATGTTATTTCCCCAGTACCGGAAACCCAATGGCGACGCTAACACGTACCGAGAACTAAAGCACCTAAGCGAACCGGAAGTACGGGCCATCGTTGAGGAACTTACCGTGGCTTACAGGAAAACTAGGGGTATGAGCGATGCAAACTGGGATATTGGTCAAACACTGGATCCCTACCGAAGTGCGCTTGAGAGGTTCGAGAAAGCGAGCAGGGCCAAGGCCCGTGAGGAAAAGAAAAACTCCAAGATGGCAGAGGAGCAGAGGATCAAAGAGCTAGCCTCCTCGCTACGGATAAATCTGATACCGGTCGAAAAAGCCCTAGCCCAGTCGATCATCAAACGGAAAAACGTGGATCTAAAGGACGGGATTAAGTTCTTCAAGAAACTCAAAAACAAGATCAAGATTGTTGGTTTTCGTGATGCTTTTGACTTTGATAAAGGTCTTTTCCAATACTCCCAGTTCAGGGAATGCTACGGGGATCTTTTTGAGTATGACTACGATGATTCCTACGGAAACAGGGGCAGTGCAACAGTCTCCAAAAAGGAGGGGATTGAGGAGAAGATCGAGACAGACTCGAAAGACTACGCCAAGTCAGCTTGTGACGCCTTCGCTTGCAAAATCGTTCGCCGGACTGAGGAAGTGATCAAAGACGGACGACTTGGGACAACCGAGAAAATCACCGAGACTGCCTACGTCGGAGCAGTCGATCCTTGGGCCGGCGGGAAGGTGATCGTGACGACGACTAACGGAAAGTACGTCTGGAATACGAAAGTCATCCTGAACTTCTCCAAGCTGGGCAACCCCTACAACCAATGGCCCACCCGCCTAGAGGGGAGCAACGAGGAATTATGAGTACTGAAAATAGTTGTTGTCAGAAAATCGGCAAACGTACTATGGAAGTTGTGAACGAAAAAAACCTCCTCTTCCTCGAAAAAACCAAAAACCAAAAGGAGGTCACATGAGCATAAGCGAACTAAACGAAAAGACGGGCATCTCAGAAGAGAGGTTGGAACAAATGTTCTTGTTCTTGTTCCGGCTTCGTGATTCGGCAGTAACGAACATGTTTGGGGCCGGATCCTACTTGGAGGGCCGGTTCTCCATCAAGCAACGGCAATCGACGCCGGTTCTGGTGTACTGGATGGAAAACTGCGAAGCCTTGGCCGGAAAGATGGGGGTAACGCTATGAGCTACCCACTTCCTCCAACGACCGCAGAGCTTGTGGATTCCCTACGGGAACTGACCGGCTGGATGCGAAGTCACACGGGGCCGGCAGACGGGACACACGAAATGCTTGTTCAGGCCGTGACGCTCTTGGAAAACTCAAATCAGAGATACACCCGTGAGTTCCCACGGGATCCCCACGAACCCCGTGACTACAACGACGCCGAGGGCGTCACAACCATGGCGGATCTAGCATGAGCTTAAGCGGGATAATTGCGACGAAAATAGGGTTTGAAGAGGATAGATCCTCTAATTGCACTAGATTGCGTTCAGATTTGGTCGATTTGTCTCCATCAAAACGCACTAAAAACTATGGATATATCGTAACTTTCAGGCATCGCAGGAAGGCAAATAGGTCATCGTATGGAGGATGGAAGGCAAGGAAGGCAAGCGTTGATTTTGAATTGTATGTATGCGGAATGTATCGTCGTGACGACAATACAAGGTGGACAAGGAGGAGCGACGTTCCATTAAAACACAGAAAAGTTTGGGACTTCATGGAAAACTCTGCTCCCGTTGTATGGGAAAAGAACAAATGGTATCTGTCTTTGTGGAGTGAATCGAAAAACCAAAAGGCGGATTTAGCGTGAGCGCAAACACCGACATGACAGACATCATTCAATCGAAGGCTCACCCTTTTAATGTAAAGAAAGACATCCTCGCAAGGTTGGAGCAGATCAAAAAAAATAATTCAAGTGCTTATGAATTGTATTTAGATAAAAACGATGGGGATTCCCAAAACTCCAAAGATTCTTTTTATGTGAGTCACTACTTGGCATTCGACGAACTGATTCACGCAGTTCAATGGTGCGTAAAAATGACGGAAACCAGACCATGACAACCGAAGATATTCAAGATACGGACTGCCGGAAGTCTTTCGTGATGGTAAAAGGGGATTGGATCGATGCTTCCAAAGTCGAGTTCTTGGACATATCAGAGGATTTATACGGGCGAGATTGCATGACATTCATTTATGAGGGCAACCAATACGAAAGCGTGGTAGTGACAAAGTGAAAAATACTTGTTGTCAGAATCCCAGTGCCGGCACTATGGAAAGCGTGAAACAGAGAAACCTCCCCGCCGGCCTTACCACTGCCAACAAAACTTGGCAGGAACGGGTGAACGAACTTGAGCAGGAGGGATTGACCACCAGTGACGCACAAGGGGCCGTGGACGTCGAGATTATGCAAGGATGGAGGCCCAGCGACTATCAACCTTGGATGAACCTACCTCTTGGGGCCGATCTCTCCTACGAGGAAATGGGCAAATGGCTACGGAAGCAGGGGACAAAGTGAGCGACAACGCCCCATTCCAAGTTGATGAAATTGTGATCATGCACAGTCCATTCACAGAAGAGGACGTGCTTGTGAATTACAGGGGCCGGAATGGTGCAAAGGCAGTCGTTATCCCCACCCCAAAAGGACTGCAAATGTCTGTGCCGGTGGAGTGGCTACGGAAGCAGGGTGAGGCGAAATGAAGTTTTACGAAGTAGTTTGGAGTGAAGGATTGGCCGGAAACATCCGACAATTTGCGACTACCCTTGCCGGAGTTAAGGAAATAAAGGCAAAAGCCAACCAGAGTAATGAAACCCCACGGGACTATTTTTTTGTGAGAAAGGTATCGTTCAAGAATCCTTCTGAACTGTGCGAATGGTTGAATAAGCATGCGAGAAATGCGGAATGTTGCGGAGACGAATGAAAGCTATTTTAATTAACCCATCAGCTACGCCGGCAGTACAAGAAGTCGAGATCGGCGGGGAACTGGCAGAGGCTCAAAAGCTAGTCGGGGGCTACATCGAAATGATCCGGCTAGGGGCCAAGGACGCTATTTTCATAGATGAGGATTGGAACAATAAGGATCCCAAAAAACGTTTCTCCGGATCCTTTGAGATAGGTGCAGAAAAATACGGCAAGTTCACAATCGGAGGCAGGGGATTGATCGTCGGAATCAAGGGATCCGGCAACACTGACACGTCGCTAAACCTACTAAAAGCCTCCCAGTTGGTGACAGTACTCTCCAAAGTTTAATTTCATTATTTACATAAAACGCTCATAACGAGCGAAATACTTTTGTTGTCAGTTTCGTTGCGTCACGACTATTG
>Ga0209651_1000095_pt1 | contig 30449 bp, 44 predicted proteins | sample LauGreFBDMM110SN_2_FD_188216 | JGI IMG/M metagenome (GOLD analysis project Ga0209651, IMG submission 188216) | Freshwater lake microbial communities from Lake Michigan, USA - Fa13.BD.MM110.SN (SPAdes) (version 2) | ecosystem: Environmental > Aquatic > Freshwater > Lake | place: Lake Michigan... | reverse complement strand
GGCCCCTAACCTCCGCATAATTTGGTGCTTTTTTATACGTAGAATCTAATTGATTCATGAATTTATTCGGAAATTCTTTCCCCCAAGATACTGTTGATTCCCTGATGGTTTTATTTTGACTTTGTTTTTCTAAAGGAATCGTAAATAAAAATTCATTCCCCTGCATTAAGATTCTATTCCGATTGATCCAGCCTTTTTTAATAAACATCACATCATCATAAAAGACAAAATGATCGACCGCTTGAACTAATTGAAAATAGCCCAAATAAGGAAAAAAATAAGGTTGCATGATCGCTACCGACATATTCTAATTTTCGCCAAAGCCTGGCGCAGTTAAATCCACAATTTGATCTGACTTCATGACGAGAACACGCTCATGCCTCACATCGGTCATATAACCTATCGCCGTGACATCGGCTATTTTCTCAACTTTCTCGAAATCTTTTTGAGATACGGTAAACACTAATTCATAGTCTTCTCCCCCATTTAATGCTGCGGTCAACGGGCTTAAATTAAATTCAGTGGCCGATAAATAAGTTTCATCGTCAATAGGAATGTTTTTCTCGAAAATCCTGGCACCCGTATTTGAAGCATTGCATAAATGAATAATTTCAGAAGCTAATCCGTCTGAACAATCGATCATGGAAGTTGGCACCACCCCCATATCAGCCAACTCATGTAAAATATCAAATCGTGCCACGGGCTTTAATTGGCGCAATACCACATAACTTTTCCCATCCAATTCTGGCTGCATGGTTGGATTAGCTAAATACACCTGCTTCTCTCTTTCCAACGATTGCAAACCCATCAGGGCTCCTCCCAAATCTCCTGTCACACAAATCACATCGTTGGGCTTGGCACCGGACCTTTTAGTTAGGTTCTTTGAGTCAACCAACCCTAATGCGGAAACCGAAATAATTAATCCTTGAGGAGAGGCGGTAGTATCTCCTCCCACTAAATCCACTTTATATTCCTCACAAGCTTGTTGGATACCGGTATATAATTCCTCGACGGCCTCTACTGAAAAGCGATTACTTAAACCTAAACCTATCGATATTTGAGTAGGTTTAGCATTCATTGCTGCTATGTCAGAAAGCGCCAAACTAACTACTTTAAAACCCAAATGTGGCAATGGAGAATAGGACAAATCAAAATGAACTCCTTCAATCAATAATTCCGTGGTAGATACCACCTCGAGTCCCTCCGCATATAATGATGCGGCATCATCCCCTATGCCAATCGCAGTCCAGGATTGATGAGATGAAAATGGTTTAGCTAAACGCTCAATCAATCCAAATTCGCCAACACTCCCAATTTCAGTTCTCTTTTCCATATAATAAAAAAGAGCCGCCTGTAAAAAGGCGGCTCCCATTAAATCATTTTTTTTAGGGATTTACTAAAGTCAAGACCACTTTTTTATTGGTTGCCTTGATATAAGCGGTAGTAGTTTCTAAGGCTAAACTAGTTGCCGTAGGTGTTCCACTGATGGTTAATTCTAACGTGCCATTGGTTCCCGATGGTGCGCCTTCTGGACTTGTCAAACCTGTTAAACTTATTTTTTTATTATCTGAGGACAATGAATAACTGCCTGTAAACTTTTTGCCATCAAATTCAGTCAAAGTAACGGAACCTGCGATGCTTAAATCTAATTTAAATTGTGAATATCCAGCCACCAAATTAGTCGTTCCTCCTTTGGTATATTGGACTACGCCATCCCATGAAACTGTATTTGCCGACCACACTTTTTTAACCAAATCAGCCACTGTAGGAGCTACTGGCGTAGGGGTAACGGGTGCAGGAGTTACAGGTGTTGGGTCACTTTTTGAACTGCAGGCACCCATAAATAGGGCTGCCAGAAAGCTTAGAAATAAGATATACTGTTTCATAATATTAAAACTTATTTAATTCGTGTAAAATTAAAAATCTTTATTAAAAAAATGGTCTTTCAATGATTTTATTTAGCTTCGTGCTTGATATATTTTACTTTGGAAAATTCATTGCCCTTTTATACTAAATCACAATTAGCTTTACGAAATGGCCAGGATAAACCCGAAATTTGGGTTGCCTTTGCTGGTAAAATCTTTGATATGACAACTTCTAAGCTTTGGAAAAATGGGAAGCATTATGAGCATTGGGCAGGGCAAGATTTAACAGAGGAATTGGCTGATGCGCCACATTCAGCTAAAGTATTTGAAAAATTTGAACCTATAGGCCAACTAAAATAACCATGTTACTACTCATTGAAAGTGGTTCGACGAAAACGGAATGGAGGTTTATAGCCAAACCTGACGAGGCGTATGATTCATTTTTTTCAGCAGGCATAAACCCCTATTATCAGTCGGCCAGTGAGATCATTACTTCGCAAACGGAAGTCTCAACATGGCTTGTCGGCAAAAAAATAGAACAAATATACTATTACGGTACCGGGATCACAGGAGAGGACAAAGCACAAATCATCCGTGAGTTTTTATCCACGATCATTCAGGGGGCTAGCGTGCAAATTGAGAATGATTTAATGGCGGCAGCAAAAGCGAGTTGCGGTGACGAAAAAGGAATTGCGTGCATATTGGGTACGGGATCCAACTCAGGTTTTTTCGATGGTCAAAAAATAACCGAGCAAATACCACCGCTAGGATTCTGGTTAGGAGATGAAGGTAGCGGGGGACATTTAGGCAAAATGCTAGTCCTTAGTTATTTGCATCACGAAATGCCAGAAGAGTTACGAACAAGCTTCATTGCTAGATTTGGAGAGCTCAATAGGTTAGATGTTTTAGAAAAAGCTTATCGAGGCGAATTCCCCAATCGCTGGTTTGCAAGCTTTTCCAAATTTATATTTCAGCACCGTAGAGAACCCTTTTGTTATCAATTAATCGAGCAGTCATTCCAACAATTTTGCTCCTTATATATCTTAAAATACACGCATGCATTTGAAACCCCGATTCATTTTACGGGCTCCGTTGCATTCTATTATTCCGATATTTTAAAAAGAGTTTTGAATACCCATAAATTAAAATTAGGCCATATTTCTGAAGCGCCAATGGCTGGTTTGACATTGTACTACAAAAATCTGCTTTGGCCAAAAACCAAATAAGAGTTGGATTTTTTCAAGAGTAAGCAACAATTGAGGATATAATTTTTTAAATTGCATCACGCCTTTGTACATCAACAAAATAAATTCGTCAATGACACCTAGAGTTAAATCCATTGGTACGAAACAAAAAGCATTAAAAATCAATTTAGATCTTAGTGTCTACGGGTCCTTCGCTGAAATTGGGGCTGGACAGGATGTTGCTGCTAATTTTTTCAAAGCAGGGGGCGCAGCTGGAACGATCGCCAAAACAATTTCCGCCTATGACATGGCTTTCTCCGATGCAATTTATGGGGAGGAAGCCTCAGGTAAATATGTGTGTGAGACGCGGTTGATGAAAATGTTAAACCGCGAGTACAAACTATTAAATGTTCGTTTAACTGAATCAGCCGATGAAAAGAGATTTTTTGCCTTTGCAGATACTGTTTCGGCGTTGAACTATCAAAAAACAAATGAAAGTCATGGTTGGATTGGACTTAGGTTTCAATTAAAACCCAATGGTGCTTTCAATGATGTGGTGATTCACGTGAACATGTTGGATAATGATAATATATTACAACAACAAGCGCTAGGGATCATTGGCGTAAATTTACTTTATGGCTGTTACACGCATCATAACAACCCTGAAACCCTTCTTTTATCCCTGTTAGATGATTTGTCGACAGACCGGATTGAAATCGATATGATCCGTTTTGAAGGTCCCGATTTTAAAGAGGTTGACAATCGATTAATGTCTTTATATTTGGTTAAGCATGGCTATGCACAAGCGGCGGTTTTCGGGCCTGATGGCAATGTGATGCAACCCTATGATGCCCTTTCGAAAAAGCATATTGTCGCAATTCGTGGTCGATTTAGGCCTGTGACGAATATTTTCTTAGATATGCTTAAAAAAGGAGTTAAGCAATTTGAAAATGAGGCAGATGTGGATGATGATAAAATCTGTATTTTATCTGAATTAACGCTTCGGAATTTGGAAGATGGGACGAATCAAATCGACGAAAAAGACTTTTTGGACCGAGTGGATATTCTATGTTCTTTAGGTCAAACGGTTTTGATTTCTAACTTCCATGAATATTTCAAATTGGTTGCCTATTTGAGTCAATTTACAAAACTACGTATGGCGCTCATCATGGGTATGCCAAATTTAGAATATATTTTTGATGAGACGCACTACAAGGATTTGCCAGGAGGTATTATTAGCGCGTTTGCAAGTTTATTCGGTCAAAAAATAAAGCTTTATTTATACCCTACTTTAAATGAACAAGGTGAAATTATTCACTTAGAAACATTCGAAACTGAGCCTCATTTAGCGGGTTTATTGACCTATTTAAAGGACAATGAGAAGTTGGAAGACATCCAAAAATACGACGAGAAATTGATGACCATACGTACAGACAACGTATTAGGCATGATTCAACATGGCGTAGGAGATTGGGAAAAAATGGTTCCTGCCTCCGTAGCAAAGCAAATTAAGGAAAATCATTTGTTTGGGTACGCCAACCACTAACCTGTTTCTCAAAAATCTTTGAGAAACATTAGACCACCATTTATCTATTGGTTAGAATAAATCAACAAACTGGTCAAATAAATAACGGGAATCGTGGGGTCCAGGGGACGCTTCAGGATGATGTTGTACTGAAAAAGCTTTCCTGCCATTAACCTGAAGGCCTTCCACCGTTTTATCATTTAAATTAACATGTGTTAATTCGGCTTGTGAGCTAGCCATTAGCTCGTCCATCATCACCGCAAATCCATGATTTTGAGAGGTTATTTCGGATAGTCCTGTAACTAAATTTTTCACAGGGTGATTTAAACCTCGATGACCATTGTGCATTTTATATGTCTTTAATCCACAAACTTGGGCTAAAATTTGATGTCCTAAACAAATGCCAAAAACAGGTTTGTCGCTGTCTAAAAAGCTAGAAACGGTTTCAACGGCATAGGGCATTACGGCTGGATCACCTGGTCCATTCGATACAAAATAACCATCTGGATTCCATTTTGAAATTTCGTCAAAAGACGTTTTAGCTGGAAATACTTTAAGGTAACAACCCCGATCGGTGAGATTAGATAAAATACTTCTTTTCACACCTAAATCTAGGACTGCCACGCGATGATGTGCATTTTCATCTCCTAAAAAATAGGATTGTTGGGTACATACTTGCGAAGATAATTCAAGACCTTCCATGAAAGGAATTTTAGATAATTCTATTTTTAAGGCATCTAAATCAAAAATTTCAGAAGAAATTAAGCAATTCATCACACCTTTCGTTCGGATATGACGCACTAAGGCGCGTGTATCAATCCCTGAAATTCCAACGATTCCTGCGCTAGCCAAATAATCTTGAAGTGATCCATCAGAAGTGGCTCTTGAGTGTACGCTAGCAAATTCATTACACACCATTCCGGCAATTTGCACTTGGTCTGATTCGGCTTCTACTTCACTAATTACCCCATAATTACCAATATGGGCGGTCGTATTAATGATGACTTGGCCAGCATAAGAAGGGTCTGTGTAAATTTCTTGGTAACCCGTCATTCCGGTATTGAAACAAATTTCTCCACCATGGGTCCCAATTTTACCAAGTGCCTTACCGTGAAAAAGAGTGCCATCTTGTAAAAGCAAAACGGCTGGAGTGGATTCAGTGATTCTCATAAAATATGAACTATATAATTTTGATGCTAAAATACGTAAAAAAAGGGCTTCAACAAATGCTGAAGCCCTTCAAAAAAATATAAGAGAAATTAAGCGTCTTCTCCTTTTTCTTTTGTTGGCTCTTCAGTTGCAGGCGCATCCGTAGGCTCTTCAGCAGCTGGAGCTTCTTCAGCAGCAACTTCTTCAGCGGCTACTTCCGTTTCAGCAACAACTTCAGCAGCTGGAGCTTCTTCAGCAACAACTTCTTCAACAGCTACTTCAGTTTCAGCTACCACTTCGACAACCTCTTCAGCAGCTAGAGCTTCTTCAGCAACAACTTCTTCTATGACAACTGCATCTTCAACAACCTCCGCAGAAGGAGCTTCAATGGCAGGTGCAGCAGCAACGATTGAATCAGAACCTTCTTCTTTCTTAGCTCCACTACGACGACTTCTACGCGTCTTACCTGCTTTTTCAGCAGATGCAGCTAACATAGTTTCGTTAAAGTCAACTAATTCAATGAAACAAATTTCGGCGTTATCACCTAGTCTATTTCCTAATTTAATAATACGAGTATAACCCCCTGGGCGATTAGCTACCTTCTCAGAAACGATTCCAAATAATTCCTTTACGGATTCTTTATTTTGCAAATAAGCGAAAACAACTCGGCGATTATTCGTCGAATCATCCTTCGATTTAGTAATTAAAGGCTCTACATACTTACGTAGTTCCTTTGCTTTAGCTACCGTAGTTTCGATACGCTTGTGCAAAATTAAAGAGGATGCCATATTGGATAATAAGGCTGATCTATGGGAAGCTGTTCTTCCTAAGTGATTGAATTTTTTACCGTGTCTCATTTTTGTATTTCGTAAGTTAAAAGCTCTTTCGAGCTGCGGTTAGTTTATTCACATGAATAAACCACCTATTACTTGATTAATTAATCTTCATCTAATCGATATTTGGCAACATCCATTCCGAATGTCAACCCTTTTTCATCGATTAATTGCTCTAATTCAGTTAACGATTTCTTTCCAAAATTGCGGAATTTCATCATATCTGAAATTTCTAATTTAGCTAGTTCCCCAAGGGTACGAACATCTGCAGATTTTAAGCAGTTGTAAGCACGAACAGAAAGATCTAAGTCAGCTAAAGAAGTTTTCAAAAGCTTGCGCATGTGAAGCATTTCCTCGTCTACTACATTATCTTCTTCAGCCTTAGGAGTCTCAAAAGTCATTGTCTGATCTGAGAACAACATAAAGTGTTGGATCAAAATGTAAGCAGCACCTTTTAGCGCATCTTCTGGATGGATAGAACCATCTGTTTCAATGTCTAAAACCAATTTCTCATAATCTGTCTTTTGCTCTACACGCGTATTCTCAATGCTAAATTTAACATTTTTGATGGGCGTGTAAATCGCGTCGATAGCAATGTGACCGAAAGGCAATTCGTTTGCACGAGGCTCATCTGCGGGTACATAACCACGTCCTTTTTCTATGAAAAGCTCGATATCTAATTCTTTAGAAGAATCAAGATGGCAGATCACTAAATCTGGATTTAAAACAGTAAAGTAGGGAGTAAATTTTGCGATATCTCCGGCAGTAATGGCTGTTTGGCCTTTTACTTTAAGAGTTACCTTATTCTCTAAAATCTCTTGTGCTTTCTTAAAGCGAATTTTTTTCAAATTCAAGATGATTTCAGATACATCTTCGTGAACACCTTCAATAGCTGAAAACTCGTGTAAAACACTTGATATTTTCACACTAGTGATTGCGTATCCTTCCAGTGAGGAAAGTAAAATTCTACGAAGAGCGTTACCTATGGTAACACCGTAACCTTTTTCGAGTGGCTTGAACTCAAATAACCCGTGAAAGTCATCGGCTTTCTCCATTACAACTTTTTCGGGCATTTGGAATGCTAATATTGACATATTTCGTAGCTTAAAATGATACTGAAAAAACGTTATTGGTACTATTTAAAATCTCTAATAATTCGTTAATGATTACTTAGAGTATAATTCGACGATTGCCTGCTCATTAAAGTTTTCAGGAATCTGGTCTCTTTCTGGAAGGGCGATAAACTTACCTACCATTTCTACACCATCCCACTCTAACCAGTTAAAGCGTTTTGGGGAACGACCGTCTAAAGAAGTTGAAACCACCTCTAATGATTTTGACTTTTCACGAACGCCAATTAATTGGCCCGCGCGCAAAGAGTATGAAGGCACGTTAACCACTTCGCCATCCACATTAATATGCTTGTGAATAACTAATTGGCGAGCAGCACGGCGAGTAGGAGCAATGCCTAAACGATATACTACATTGTCTAATCTTGCTTCACACAATTTAATCAAGTTTTCACCAGTGATTCCCGCTTTTACAGCAGCTTTGTGAAACAGATTTTCGAACTGACGCTCTAAAATACCATAGGTATATTTTACTTTTTGTTTCTCCTTCAATTGCACCGCGTATTCAGAAACTTTTGATCGTTTTCCTTTACCGTGCATTCCGGGAGCATAGTTTTTACGAGATAATGCTTTACTCGGACCAAGAATCGCTTCACCGAATCGACGTGCAATCTTGGATTTTGGACCTGTATATCTAGCCATCTTTTTAAAAGTCACTAGGCTTCTTGTGCCCAGTGAAGTAATTAGTTAAGTGAAAAAAAAGTGTTAGAGAAAATAATTACTAATTACCTAACACACAAAATAATCGTTAAACGCGACGACGTTTTGGAGGACGACATCCATTATGAGGCATCGGAGTAATATCACGAATGAGAGATACTTCGATTCCAGAGTTTTGGATGGTACGGATAGCAGACTCACGTCCAGCACCCGGCCCTTTTACAAAAACCTCTGCTTTTTTCATTCCAGCCTCAACAGCTACTGCAGCGCAGTTAGATGCAGCCATTTGTGCTGCATAAGGAGTATTTTTCTTAGATCCACGGAAACCCATCTTTCCTGCTGAAGCCCAAGAAATCACTTGACCTGCTGAATTGGTAATGGAAATAATGATGTTGTTAAAGGAAGCTTTTATGTGTACTTGGCCTACTTGCTCAACTACAACAACTCTTTTCTTCGCTTTATCTTTTCTTTTTGCTTGTGCCATAATTTAATTAATCAAAAAGGGATGAGGTTTTACCTCGATTATTATTTAGTTACTTTTTTCTTGTTAGCAACTGTTTTTCTACGTCCCTTACGAGTACGTGAGTTGTTTTTAGTACGTTGGCCACGAACGGGAAGTCCCTTACGATGACGCAAACCACGGTAGCAACCGATGTCCATCAAACGCTTAATGTTTAATTGGACTTCAGACTTAAGCTGACCCTCCGTTTTAAACTCAGCGGCGATGATTGCACGGATAGCACTTGCTTCCGTATCATTCCACTCACCAGCTTTCTTATCATAAGAAACAGCTGCTTTCGTTAAGATCTTTTGAGCAGTACTGCGACCTATACCAAAAATATAAGTTAATGCAATCTCTCCTCTTTTTTTGTCGGGAATATCAACCCCTGCAATACGAGCCATATAGGTAATTAATTGTTGTGATTACTCATTTAATTTTATTCGAATTATCCTTGACGTTGCTTAAACTTAGGATTCTTCTTGTTTATAACATAAAGCTTGCCGTGTCTACGGATCACTTTACAGTCTACACTACGCTTTTTAATGGATGCTTTAACTTTCATTTTATTAAAATTTATGGGCCAAAACCCTCATTTACTTATATCGATAAACAATTCTTGCCTTACTCAAATCATAGGGCGACATTTCCAATTTCACCTTATCTCCTGGCAAAATCTTAATGTAGTGCATCCTCATCTTACCCGAAATATGGGCAATCACTTGATGCGTATTTTCTAATTCAACCCGAAACATCGCGTTCGAAAGAGCTTCCAAGATTATTCCATCTACTTCTATCGAAGATTGTTTGGCCATAGTTTTATGTTAAATATTCAACAATATTGTTGAGCTTTTAATTACTTCTTCTATATAGGAGAACGTAGTTAATATCAACGGTTCATCCTTACTTACACCTATTGTATGTTCAAAATGAGCCGAAGGTTTACGATCCTGAGTTCGAATGGTCCAACCATCCTTATCTACTGAGATCTGGCGCTTTCCTAAATTGATCATCGGTTCTATGGCAATCACCATACCCTCTTTCAATTTAGCTCCGTCACCTCTTCGTCCATAATTAGGAACCTCAGGACTTTCGTGTAAGCTTTTACCCACACCATGCCCTACTAGCTCCCGAACTACCCCATATCCGAATGACTCCGTATAGGATTGAACAGCATAAGCAACATCACCCACTCGCTTTCCATTTTGAGCTTGCTTTAAACCCAAGTACAAGGACTCTTTCGTCACTTGCAATAATTTAATTACTTCTGGTTTCACCTCCCCAATGCCATAGGTATAGGCACTGTCGGCATGAAACCCATTTTTGTAGACACCCGCATCTATCGAGATGATGTCTCCTTCTTTTAAAGTCAAATCACCAGGCAATCCATGCACCACCACATCATTCACAGAAATACATAATGAATACGCGTATTTCTTATTTCCAACCTGATAATTCAGGAAAGAAGGATGAGCTTTATGGTCTGATATAAACGTATAAGCTATTTTATCTAATTCCAACGTAGTAACTCCGGGCTTAATGGCCTTCGCTACCTCCGCATGGCACCTCCCTAGAATATCTCCATTATCGCGAATAATGGCCATTTCATCAGAAGATTTTAAATAAATCATCTTAACGAGTAATCACCTCAGAACGACCTTTTATGCGTCCTGATTGCATTAACCCCTCGTACTTTCTCATCAACAAATAACTTTCAATTTGTTGCAACGTATCTAATACTACTCCTACTAAAATCAACAAAGATGTTCCACCAAAAAACGATGCAAATCCACGAGTGACCCCAAATAAATTGGCAACAGCAGGTAATATCGCTATAGCCGATAACATAAATGCGCCCGGCAATGTAATTCGATCTAAAATATTGGCAATAAAATTAGACGTATCTTCACCCGGCTTAACACCAGGAACAAAACCACCTCCACGCTTCATATCATCTGATATTTGGGTAGGGTTAATTGAGATAGCCGTATAAAAGAACGTAAAGACAATAATTAAAAAGGCAAATAAAGCATTGTACTGCCACGTCGTGAAATCACCAAAAGCCTGAGCCACCGAGGAAGCAAATTCACTTTTTTCTGCAAAAGATTGAGATACCAAACCTGGAATAAACATCAAGGCCTGTGCAAAAATGATTGGCATTACACCCGATGCATTTAACTTTAAAGGGATGTATTGACGCTCACCACCTACAGACATTTTACTTCCAGCTACTTGCTTCGCATATTGAACAGGTATTCGTCGAACCGCCTGAGTCACCATGATCGCACCCATTACCACAAAAAACAAAGCTACAATTTCAATCACAAACATTAACGCTCCCGACATGCCTCGTGATCCCGCTTCTTGTAAAATAGAAGATGGAAAACGTGAAACGATACCGATCATGATCAACATGGATATACCATTTCCAATCCCTTTGTCCGTAATTTTCTCTCCTAACCACATACACAACATGGTTCCACCAATCAAAATAGCTACCCCATATAATCTAAAAAACCATGGGTCAACCATAATCGCCTCACTCGGGATAGTAACTTGTAAGTATGTAAATCCTTGAGCAGCCGTAACAAATATGGTTAAATAACGTGTAATCTGATTTAACTTCTTACGCCCAGATTCCCCATCTTTCTGCATTTTTTGAAAATACGGAAGTGCAATGGTTAACAATTGAATCGCAATAGAAGCAGAAATATAAGGCATGATTCCTAATGCAAAAACAGATGCATTACTTAAAGCGCCCCCTGAAAACATATTCAATAAGCCAAAAAGCCCACCGTCACCTGCTTGAGTTAATTTTGTAGCATCCACACCAGGCAGAACTACATAAGAACCTAAACGGAAAAAGGCAATAAAAAGCAACGTATTAAGAATACGGCCTCTTAATTCCTCAATCGAAAAGATGTGCTTAAAAGTTGTTATTAACTTATTCATTCGTCTTATATAGAAGATTAATCAACAATTGCTTTTCCACCTGCAGCTTCAATAGCTGCAATGGCGGCTGAAGAAAATCCTTTTGCATGAATCTCTAAAGCAGATGTTAATGCACCCCTGCTTAAGATTTTCACTAAATCAGATTTAGATACTAAACCGTTTGAATAAAGTGTTTCAAAATTAATCACCTTCAATCCAGCTGATTCAGCTAAAGCTTGTAGGGTATCCAAATTGATCGCTTTGTACTCAACACGATTGATATTTTTAAAACCGAACTTAGGCACACGACGTTGAAGTGGCATTTGACCTCCTTCAAAACCGGGCTTACGAGAGTATCCAGAACGAGACTGCGCTCCTTTGTGTCCACGTGCAGAAGTTCCACCTAATCCGGAACCTTGACCACGACCAACTCTTTTTCTTGTTTTTACTGAGCCTTCTGCAGGCTTTAGTGATGATAATTTCATTTTATTCTTGGCTTAGCGCTACTCTCTAACAAGTAACTCGCGTGTTAATTAAATATTTTCAACTACAATTAAGTGATTTACCGCACGAATCATTCCTGCAATAGCTGGATTTAATTCATGCTCAACACTCTTACGGATTTTACCTAATCCTAACGCTTGGATCGTACGTTTCTGTACTTCCGGACGCTTAATTGCGCTTTTAACTTGTGTAATTTTTACTTTAGACATCGTATGTTCTTTTTTTGAGGCTAATTACCCTCGTATTATCCATTAAAAACTTTAGCTAACGAAATTCCTCTTTGGAATGCTACGCTATGTGGTGCTCTCATTTTTACCAACGCATCGATGGTCGCCTTAACCACGTTGTGTGGATTAGAACTTCCTTTAGATTTTGCAAGTACATCATGTACACCAGCAGATTCCAAAACAGCACGCATCGCACCACCTGCAATCAATCCGGTTCCTGGGGCAGCTGGCTTAATTAAGACAAAACCACCAGAAAATTTACCTAATTGCTCGTGAGGAACCGTATGCTTCAACAAAGGAATTTTAAACAAATTCTTTTTTGCATCTTCAATCCCTTTTGTAATCGCATCCGTTACTTCGTTTGCCTTACCTAATCCGTAACCTACAGTCCCGTTACCATCTCCTACTACAACAATAGCAGAAAAACTGAAACGACGACCACCCTTTACCACTTTGGCAACACGGTTAATGGCTACAACCTTCTCCTTCAATTCTCCCTCGTTAACCTTAATTGGTTTTGCTTGTAATTGTGACATATCTCTTATTAAAATTGTAAGCCACCCTCGCGAGCACCTTCAGCTAATGATTTAATTCTACCATGATATAAATAACCGTTACGGTCAAAAACTACTTTCGTAATTCCAGCAGCTTTTGCTTTTCCAGCAATCGCAATGCCCACTGACTTAGCAGCTTCTACATTGTTATTTACCTTTCCTTTAACATGTGATGTCGCTGAAAACAAAGTTTTTCCAGCCAAATCATCCACAATTTGAGCATACACCGAAGTGTTTGAACGATACACAGTTAAGCGCGGACGCTCAGCTGATCCAGTTATTTTAGCACGAATTGCACGTTTAATGCGAATTCTACGTAAATCTTTTAATGTTGACATTTTTTACCTGTTTGTGTGGATTTCCGGCCCACGCTTAAAATTTATTTCTTACCGCCCGCTTTACCAGCCTTACGACGAACTTGCTCACCCACAAAACGAACACCTTTACCTTTGTAAGGCTCCACTGGACGTAATGATTTTATTTTTGCAGCCACTTGGCCGATCAATTGCTTATCTATTCCATTCAACGTAACCATCGGATTTTTTCCTTTCTCCATCGCCGTAGCCACTTTAATCTCCGAAGGAATCGCCATGAAAATCATGTGTGAATATCCCAAACTTAATTCCAAAATATTTCCTTGATTCGCAGCCTTATAACCAACTCCAATAATTTCAAGATTCTTTTGGAATCCTTCACTCACTCCCACGACCATGTTATTGATTAAAGAACGATATAAACCATGCATGGCCTTATGACGCTTTTGCTCCGTAGGACGCTTAACAGTTAATATACTTCCTTCAATCTCCACCATGATATCTTGATCAATTTGTTGAGATAAAGTCCCTTTAGGACCATTTACTGTAACCAGATTACCAGCCGATATATCCAAAGATACTCCTGCAGGTAATGTGATAATCTTATTTCCAATTCTAGACATAATAATTCTATATGCTTAAATTACGAGTCGCCTCCTTTCAGCGTGAAACAATAATTAATAAACGTAACAAAGTACTTCTCCACCTACGTGAAGTGTACGGGCTTCTTTATCTGTTATTACTCCTTTAGAAGTAGATAAAATGGCAATACCCAAACCATTTAAAACGCGTGGAAGCTCTTCAGCTCCATTGTACTTACGCAAACCTGGCTTCGAAATACGAGTCAAATTTACGATGGCTGGTTGCTTCGTTACAGCATTGTATTTCAAAGCTATCTTGATCGTTCCTTGTACAGAAGTATCATCGAACTTGTAATTTGAAATATAGCCTTTATCAAAAAGAACCTTTGTAATCTCCTTTTTAATATTAGAAGCAGGAATTTCAACGACCCTATGACGTGCCTTCAAGGCATTTCTCAATCGGGTTAAATAATCTGCTATTGGATCTGTCATTGTTTTTAAATTTGCCGCAAGCCCTTAAAAAGGCCTGCAAAATTACAAAAATGAATTTAAATAATCAAGTTTTTTGTTTACCAGCTTGATTTAGTTACTCCTGGTATTAATCCGTTGGAAGCCATTTCGCGGAAGGTAACACGGCTAATGCCGAATTTACGCATATATCCACGAGGACGACCTGTTAATTTACATCGGTTATGTAAACGAACTGGAGATGCATTTTTAGGTAATTTATCTAACCCAACATAATCTCCGGCAGCTTTTAAAGCCGCACGCTTCACTGCATATTTTGCAACTGTAGCTTCGCGTTTTCTTTCTCTTGCTTTTACTGACTCTTTAGCCATTTTGTAAAAATTTTAAAGGTTTTTTATAAAGCCCAAAGGCCCACTATTTTTTAATATTTGAAAAAGGCATTCCAACAGCCACTAATAAAGCATAAGCTTCCTCATCTGTTTTGGCCGAAGTAACAAAAGTGATATCCATACCTGATATTTTAGCCACTTTATCGATGGACATTTCAGGGAAAATGATTTGCTCCTTTACACCTAAGGTATAATTTCCACGACCATCAAAACCTTTCTCTGATACTCCTTTAAAGTCACGAACACGTGGCAATGAAACAGTAGTCAATCGGTCTAAAAATTCATACATACGATCTCCACGTAAGGTTACTTTCACACCGATAGGCATGTTTTCACGCAACTTAAAGTTTGAAATCGCTTTCTTTGAAATGGTCGCAACTGCTCTTTGACCAGCAATTAGCGTAATTTCTTCTACAGCTACGTCCACCAACTTCTTGTCTGACACTGCTGCTCCTACTCCTTTATTGATTACAATCTTAGTAATCTTAGGTACTTGCATCACCGACTTGTACTGAAACTTTTCTTTCAAGCTTGACACAACTTCCGTTACAAAACGTTCTTTTAATCTAGGTACTGCCATTGTAGTATATTTTGTGGATTTCCGGCCCACGGTTAAATTCTGTATTATGCGATAAATTTACCTGATACCTTTGAGTAGCGTTGTAACTTACCTTTTTCGTTCAATTTACGACCTGTTCTTACAGGCTTGCCATTTTCTACCACCATCAAATTTGAAATGTGTATAGAACCTTCGCGTTTTTCGATTCCTCCTTGAGGATTGCTAGCTGAAGGCTTAACGTGCTTAGTTAGCAAATTAGCACCTTCTACAATTGCACGAGATTTATCAATTAATACTTCCTTGATAATTCCAGTCTTGCCTTTCGCATTACCTGCGATCACCATGACGTTATCTCCTTTTTTAATGTGCAATTTGGTCTGCTTAGTTATTTTCTTTTCCATTTGTATGCTTCTTTCTATCGGTTGCCCAATAGGTCATCTTATTTATAAAACTTCTGGTGCTAAAGAAACGATTTTCATAAATCCTGCTTCACGTAACTCACGAGCCACTGGCCCAAAAATACGCGTTCCTCTTGGCTCATCGTTCGCATTCAATAATACAGCTGCATTATCTTCAAAACGAATATATGTTCCATCTTTTCTACGAATTTCCTTTTTAGTACGTACGACAACCGCACGAGAAACTGTCCCTTTTTTCATGCTAGATGAAGAAAGTGCTGATTTTACGGAAACTACAATTTTGTCGCCTATAGAAGCATATCTCTTTCCAGTACCGCCTAAAACGCGAATAACTAAAACTTCTTTTGCTCCAGAATTGTCAGCTACACCCAATCTTGATTCTTGCTGTAACATTATCTTTGATCTTTAAATTTAAATTTGAATAACAAACTAGTCTTATTTCGCTTTCGCGATAACTTCAACTAATCTCCAACGTTTGTTTTTAGAAAGAGGACGGGTTTCCATCACTTTCACAGTATCACCTATGCCACACTCATTTTTTTCATCATGTGCCATTAATTTGGTCGTCTTTTGTACGAATTTTCCGTACAGGGGGTGCTTAACCTTACGGTCAACAGTTAGCGTGATCGACTTATCCATCTTATCACTGACCACCTTCCCAATCCTTACTTTTCTTAAGTTTCTTTCTTCCATGGTTGGACTTGTTAAACAATTGACCATTAGCAAATTCGAAATGGTCTATTAAAATTATAATTTATGCTCTTGATGCCGCTGTTAAAGCTGTTTCTAACTTGGCAACTAATTTACGTGCTACTTTAATTCGCATCGGATTCTCGATCGGAGAAATAGCGTGAGCTAATTTCAAACGTGATAAAGTTTCCTTCTCAGCAAGAATTTGCTTTTGCAAATCTGCTACTCCTAGTTTATTTATTTCTGCGTTTTTCATACCCTGGCTAATTTATTCTGAATAATCTCTACGTACCACAAACTTCGTACGCATCGGTAATTTTTGAGCGGCTAAACGTAATGCCTCCTGAGCTAATGCTAAAGGAACACCTGCCGATTCAAACAAAATTGTTCCCGGGCGCACATTGGCAACCCAATATTCCGGAGCTCCCTTTCCCTTACCCATACGAACCTCAGCAGGTTTTTTGGTAATTACTTTGTCTGGAAAAATACGAATCCATACTTGGCCTTCACGTTTCATGGCACGAGTGACCGAAATACGAGCAGCCTCAATTTGACGCGCTGTGATTCGACCCGGCTCTAACGATTTAATGGCAAATGATCCAAAATCAATTTCGTGTCCACGTGTGGCAACGCCTCTTACGCGGCCTTTCTGCGACTTACGAAATTTGGTTCTTTTAGGTTGTAACATCTTATTAAAAGTCTAATATCTAAATCAAATATATTTTAGCGCTTTCCTCCACGACCGCGATTTGCAGCGCCAGCACCTGGTTTATTGCGATCTCCACCTGCATCAGGTGCACCTTCAGGACGTCTTCGACCTCCTCTGCGATCATCATCACGGCCACGAGGACCACGATCACCTGGACGAGAATCAGCCGAAGTTGACTGCAAGCCCATGTTAGCGTTTGGTGACAAATCTGGCTTTCCAAAAATCTCTCCACGGAAAACCCATACTTTAATACCAATCTTACCGTACACAGTTAATGCTTCTGAAATGGCATAATCCACATCTGCACGTAATGTATGCAATGGAATACGACCCTCCTTATATCCTTCAGAACGAGCCATTTCAGCACCTCCTAAACGACCAGATAATTTCAATTTAATTCCTTGAGCACCCACACGCATCGCTGAAGCAATTGCTTGTTTCATCGCACGACGGAAAGAAATACGAGCTTGTAATTGAGACGCAATCGCTTCACCGATTAATTTCGCATCTATTTCAGGACGCTTAATCTCAAAGATGTTAATTTGAACATCTTTGCCAGTGATTTTCTTTAACTCCTCTTTTACTTTATCCACTTCAGCACCTTGCTTGCCAATAACCACACCAGCACGAGCCGTGTTGATTGTTAGGGTAATGCGCTTTAATGTACGCTCTATGATAACTTTAGAGATAGATCCTTTTGGTATACGAGCAGCTACATACTTTCTGATTTTCTCGTCTTCAACAAGCTTATCTGCGAAAGTCTTTCCACCGTACCAATTAGAATCCCATCCTCTGACGATACCTAATCTTAATCCAACGGGGTTAATTTTTTGTCCCATTTCTTGTTTTATCTAATAGTTAATTATTCTGCTGTAGTTTCTTCCAAAATAGGAGCCACCGAAGAAGCCACTATCAGGGTAATGTGATTTGAACGCTTCAAAATACGATGCCCTCTTCCCTGCGGTGCCGGACGTAAACGCTTAATTGAAGACCCACCATCTACGAAAATCGTCTTAATAAATAAGTCCGCCTCCTCGATTTTAGCATCCACATGCTTATTTTGCCAGTTGGAAACCGCCGAGAGCAATAATTTCTCGATTGATTTCGCACCTACTTTGGCCTCAAACTTTAAAATACCCAATGCTTTGGATACTTTTTGTCCTCGTACCATATCAGCTACAATACGCATCTTCTGAGGCGACGTAGGGACATTTCTTAATTTAGCAATTGCTTCCATTTTACAATATCTGATTACAAGACCCAAAGGCCTTTAAATTTATCTTTTACCTTTGTCTTTTTTCGCCACGTGACCACGGAAGTTACGCGTTGGTGAAAACTCTCCTAATTTGTGACCAACCATATTTTCAGTTGCAAACACAGGAATGAATTTATTCCCATTATGCACTGCAAATGTATGACCTACGAAATCTGGAGAAATCATTGAACGTCTAGACCATGTTTTGATAACCGACTTCTTGCCGGATTCATTCATAGCCTGTACCTTGTTATCAAGGCGGTAATCAATGTAAGGACCTTTTTTTAGTGAACGTGCCATCTACTATTTTTTTCTTCTACTGATGATAAGACGATTAGTGTGTTTTTTTGGATTACGAGTTTTCTTACCCTTAGCCAATAAACCAGTACGTGAACGAGGGTGACCTCCAGACGCACGGCCTTCACCACCACCCATTGGGTGATCAACCGGGTTCATAACAACTCCACGAACACGTGGACGACGACCCAACCAACGATGACGACCTGCTTTTCCTAAGTTCACATTCATGTGATCTGAATTCGATACCGTACCGATCGTTGCAGAACAACGAGCCAATACCATACGCATCTCACCTGAAGGCAACTTCAACGTAGCATATTTTCCATCACGCGCTAATAACTGAGCATACGTACCAGCCGAACGAGCCATTTCAGCTCCTCTACCTGGTTGCAACTCAATCGCGTGAATAATTGTACCCAATGGGATATTTGCCAATGGCAGTGTATTTCCTACTTCCGGTGCTACCTTTTCTCCTGAAATAACTGTTTGACCCACCTGAATTCCCGTAGGGGCCAAGATGTAAGTTTTTACTCCATCCGCATACTCAATAAGAGCAATACGAGACGTACGATTCGGATCATACTCCACAGTCAATACCGTTGCAGGTACATCATGCTTCGCACGAATAAAATCAATAACACGGTAACGGCGCTTATGCCCACCACCGATGTAACGCATGGAACGACGTCCATCTGCATTACGACCTCCTGTACGCTTAATAGGCTCCAATAAGGGCTTATAAGGTTTGTCGGTCGTGATCTCATCAAACGTCGGCGCTATGCGATGACGCTGTCCTGGAGTTGTTGGTTTTAATTTTCTAATTGATGCCATTTAAAAGTTCAATTTATCGGGATGAACCCCCTTAATTATTTGCTTAAATTCCTTGGTAAAAATCAATCACCTCACCCATCGCTACGGTAACAATCGCTTTCTTGATGGTTGACGTACGCCCTGAAGTAACTTTCGTCCGTGTACTTTTGGATTTTTTCTTTCCAATTTGACGCATCGTCTGTACATCTTTAACTTCTACTCCGTACATTTTTTTAACCTCTTTGGCAATTTCAATCTTGTTTGCCGTCAATTCAACAACAAACACATACTTGCCTTTTTCTTGCATGGCTTGAGACTTTTCAGTCAAGGCCGGACGTTTAATAATGCCCATTTTTTATTTCGTTTATAACAGAACCGCGTTCTGAAAATTATTTACTAGAATATGTTAACTCAATCTTCGCAATCGCTCCCGTGGTAATCAATAATTTAGTTGCATTAACTAAATCATATGTATTCACATCAGCCGCATTCGAAACTTTCGTTTTAGGAACATTACGTCCAGATAAAACAACATTCTTGTCAGCTTCTTGAGTGATCAACAAGGTCTTTGTGGTATCCAATGACAATGCCTTTAACATGGCAATGTATGCCTTAGTCTTAGGCGCATCAAAAGCAACCGTATCCAAAATCGCGATATCTCCCGATTGAGCCTTAGCTGCTAATGCCGACTGGCGTGCCAACGACTTAACTTTTTTATTCAACTTGAAATGATAATCACGTGGACGTGGTCCAAAAATACGACCCCCACCTTTCATCAAAGGAGACTTCATAGAACCCGCACGAGCTCCACCCGTTCCCTTTTGCTTCTTAATCTTACGCGTTGAACGCGATACTTCCGCACGCTCCTTAGCTTTGTGTGTTCCCTGACGCTGATTCGCTAAATATTGCTTCACGTCCAAGTAAACCACATGCTCATTAGGAACAATTCCAAAGATCTCATCAGAAAGAGTAATTTTCTTTCCTGTATCTTTTCCTGCTATGTTATATACTGCTAATTCCATGATTCAGAATGTCTATTTTTTTAGGCTATGCCCTTCAAATCTAATTTTCAATGATTACGTATGAGTTCTTTGCTCCCGGAACAGATCCCGAAACAACCAAAAGGTTTTTCTCCGGATATATTCTCAAAACCTGTAAGTTTTGAACCTTAACCCGATCTCCACCCGTACGACCCGCCATACGCAAGCCTTTAAATACTCTACCTGGGAATGAACATGCTCCAATAGAACCCGGGTGACGACCACGATTATGCTGACCGTGTGTTTGACCACCAACTCCATGAAAACCATGACGCTTAACAACACCCTGAAATCCCTTACCCTTAGATGTACCAACTACATCCACATAAGTTTCTAACTCAAGCATCTCAACCGTCAAAACATCCCCTAATGATAAAGGCTGCTCAAACGTGCGAAATTCTACCAATTTTTTCTTTGGAGTTGTTTTTGCTTTCTTGAAATGACCCAACAAAGATTTTGTTGTGTGCTTCTCTTTTTTCTCACCGTATCCGATTTGAACAGCATTATAGCCCTCTTTCTCAACAGTTTTAACCTGTGTTACCACACAAGGTCCAGCCTCAATCAGCGTACATGCAATGGATCTTCCATCTTCCATGTATAGGCTGGTCATTCCGACTTTTTTACCGATAATTCCTGACATATTATATTTTATTTATTAAAAAATACGCTTACAAGGCTAACTAGGCTTGTTGTAAGCATTATTCAAATTCGTTTTTCAACGAGATCGGAAACACAATAAGGACAGAATTGGTGATAGGCGACAAGGTAATCCCACTGTATTTACAGCGGTTATAACCTTGTGCAGCTTAATACTTAATTAATGGGTTGGGCATTCAACATTCATTAATCAATACCAGTTCTGACACAAAAAACAGAGACTTACCTCCATTTTAATCCCTGTTCAACCCGCATTTTTATGTTTTAAATAAATTCGAGAAGTTCTGCCAACCTCTTTCTGAATGAAAAACTGCGTTTGTGGAACGGGAGTGCAAAGGTAGAAAAAATAATAATACAAACAAGGGTGTGTCTAAAAATATTTTTTGAGCCTAAATAAAAATTGTACTTTTCTTATAAATCCACTTCATTTTTAACACAAATCTTAGTAAGTTTGCACCTTAAACGCTTTAAATCAAGCGGTTTATTCCTAGTAAATAAGTTATTTCAAAAGATAAATATACATATGTCAAGTTTAGCCAATCAAAAAGGAGTACTACACGGAGATGCCGTGCAAGAGTTATTTGATATTGCAAAAAAGAATCAATTTGCTCTGCCAGCCGTCAATGTGACCGGCACTAATACAGTCAATGGAGTTTTAGAAGCTGCTAAAGCTGTTAACTCCCCGGTGATCATCCAATTCTCCAATGGCGGTGGCGTATTTTACGCGGGAAAGACTTTGGCAAATACCAATCAAGAAGCGGCAATCGCAGGTTCAATCTCGGGAGCTTATCACGTTCACCAATTGGCAAAGGCCTATGGAGTTCAGGTTATTTTACATACCGACCACTGCGCAAAAAAATTATTGCCTTGGTTAGACGGTTTATTGGATGCAGGTGAAAAGTTTTATGACGAGACAGGCCAACCGCTTTTCTCGTCCCACATGATCGACTTATCAGAAGAGCCTATCGAAGAGAATATCGAAATTTGTGCTCATTACTTAAGTCGCATGTCCAAAATAGGCATGACACTGGAAATTGAATTAGGAGTAACCGGTGGCGAAGAGGACGGCGTCGATAATTCAGATGTCGATTCTTCTAAATTATATACCCAACCTTCTGAAGTAGCTTATGCCTATGAAGAATTAAGCAAAATTTCTCACAGATTTACGATCGCTGCAGCTTTTGGAAATGTCCACGGGGTTTACAAACCAGGTAACGTGAAATTACAGCCAGTCATTTTGAAAAACTCCCAAGATTTTATTCGTGAAAAATATAACTTAAAGGACGAAAGGCCAATCAATTTCGTTTTCCACGGTGGATCAGGATCATCACGTGAGGAAATTCGCGAAGCGATTTCTTATGGTGCGATTAAAATGAATATTGACACTGATTTACAATGGGCTTTCTGGGAAGGTATTTTAGGTTTCTACAAGGCCAACGAAGCCTTCTTACAAGGACAAATTGGTAACCCAACCGGTGAAGATTCTCCTAATAAAAAATATTATGACCCGCGTGTTTGGTTAAGAAAAGGAGAAGAAACTTTTGTTGCCCGATTAAAATCTGCTTTTGAAGATTTAAACGCAAGCAACGCAAACCAATACCTATAATTTGCTTGCATCATTTCCCGATGAAAATTTGGGTTTAAGATTTTTTAATGGGGTCGGAGCATGTCGCCTCGACTCTTTTATATGTAAGCTACATTGATTATTTATTGATCAAATTTCCTGACTAAGTTTTAATTAAGATGAAAACCGAACTTCACCCAGCAAATACCCGAGGTACCGCAGATCATGGTTGGCTAAAAACCGCCTACAGTTTCAGCTTTTCCTCCTACCATAACCCAGCACGAATTCATTTTGGTGCATTGCGTGTATTGAATGACGACTACGTAGCTGGAGGAATGGGCTTTGGAAAGCACCCCCATGATAATATGGAAATTGTCACCATTCCCCTAAAAGGTGCGCTAGCCCACGAAGATTCAGCAGGAAATAAAGGGATCATTCAAGCGGGCGATGTACAAATAATGTCTGCCGGAACTGGAATTCATCATTCTGAATTTAATGCAAACCCAAGCGAGCCCGTTGAGTTGTTTCAAATTTGGGTCATGCCAAAACTGAAAAACATTACGCCTCGATACGACCAACGAACATTTGCTCCCACCGATTTTATTGGCCAATGGAAAACCGTAGTATCGCCTTTGGGTTCCAATATAGATTCCCTTCAAGTCAATCAAGACACCTATTTTAATTTGACGGCGCTGGAATTAGATGAAACTATTGAATATTCCCTGCATGGGCCTCGCCAAGGAGCCTTTCTAATCGTCATTGAGGGTGCCCTTGAAGTTGCAAATAATTCATTGGGCCGACGCGATGCAATAGGGATTTCTGAAACTGACAAGATTCAAATTAAAGCGGCCTCCGCTAATACCAAAGCGCTTTTAATTGAAATACCCATGGTTTGGTAAAAATTCGATTTTGGGAAAGCAGAGCTGCTCCTACCAGCTTTACTAACTTTTACAAAGTTAGTAAAGCTATATCACTCTAATTCTATAAAATTAGAAATATCCAACTCATTGGTATTATTCAAATGAAATAATTTGAATTCATCTATGCCCCCAAACCAATTTATAACTTTAATAGGAGAAACTATTCGCCTGTTATTTTTTAATATAGCATTATAAGAACTCCACTTCCAATTACGAAAATCATAAACAACTTCATGTTTTTGTGGATTATTATGTATGTAATGAATAAGCTTGCTGACATATTCATCACTATCAACATGTACCCGTTTATAAGGCTTTTGGAATAATGTGCCAGTCCTTGCATGTTGATGATTAAATGCTAACGCATAAGATTGAAACAATCTTTGTAAATTATGAGCTATGTAATCATGCGTAGATCCAGCATTTTTAGTACATCTAACATTTACCAAAAAATGATAATGATTTCCCATCAAGCAATAAGCATAAACATCCAAACATTCTCCCATATACTTCATCCACCTCCTCAAAAAGAACTCGTAATTTTCACTAGACTTAAAAAGTAATTTTTTGTCAATTGAACGATTATATATATGGTAAAATTTACCCTGTTCAAATTTTGTATAATAATGTTCCAGATGAGCCATTTTGATTTTTTCAAAATTTACACTGTTTAATAGATTTAAAATAATACAAGGATCTGATTATCAATAAATTGATTTAATTTATCTAGATGGTTATTTTAATTTCTTTCGCTTTAGCTTTACTAACTTTTGAAAAGTTAGTAAAGCTTAGCGAAAGGGGTAAAACTATATGAATTATTTCTTGAAAGTCAAGCCCTTAGTGAGCTCATTTAAAGCTTTGATCTTCGCTTCAAAATCTCCTTTAAGCGAATTTCGATAGGCTTCTAAGCCATCCATCGTTTCCTGAATGTCTGTAGGGATGACATCTTCCAAAAATGCCCTCAAGCGCTTTGCCAAAGTAGGCGATTTGCCGTTGGTCGATATGGCAATTTTCAAATCCCCTTTTTGAACGATTGATCCAAGGTAAAAATCACAAAGATGTGGCGTATCAGCTACATTGCATAAGAGATGCCGTTCTGCGGCTATTGCTTTAATTTTTTGATGCAATGGAAAATTGTCTGTCGCACAAACAACTAAGTCTCGGCCATCCAAATCACCCTCCAAGAATTCGCGAATTTCATAACTAACTAAAGGAAATTTTTCGATATACTCCAACGTATCTTCCCGAAAAAATGTAGCCACCATAAAAACACGAGCTTCTGGGGAATTTCGTAAAATGGCAGAAACTTTTTCTAGGGCTACATTTCCCCCGCCCACGACCAGCGTGTTCAATTGGTCTAATTTCAAAAAAATAGGAAATAAGGTATTTGCCATGGTTTATTTTTTGCCGGCCAACTGCCCACAGGCGGCGTCAATATCTTTGCCACGTGAACGGCGCACATTAACAATCATTTTTTTACTTTCCAAATAGGCCACAAATTTAGCCAGTGCATCCGCCTCCGCATTCACAAAATCTGCTTGGGCAATAGGGTTGTATTCAATAATATTAATCTTACAAGGCAATTTTCGAGCAAACTCATAGAGTTCGCGCGCGTCATCCACCGTGTCATTAAATTTATTAAACATGATGTATTCTAACGTTATTTCATTTTCTGTTTTGTCATAAAAATATCGCAAAGCCTCTGATAACGCCTCCAAGGTATTGGACTCATTGATGGGCATAATCTGATTTCTTTTTGTGTCATTGGCCGCATGAAGCGATAAAGCAAGGTTGAACTTCACCTGATCATCGCCCAATTTCTTGATCATTTTAGCTATTCCGGCGGTTGACACCGTGATGCGCCGAGAAGCCATCCCCAATCCATCGGGAGAAGTAATCATTTCAACAGACTTCAACACATTTGCATAGTTCAAAAGGGGTTCGCCCATACCCATATAAACAATATTTGTTAATGGGATACCGTATTTTTCTTGAGCTTGATCGCGAATCAAAACGACTTGATCATATATTTCAAAAGCCTCTAAATTTCTTTTTCGGTCCATGTAACCCGTCGCACAGAAACTACATGTAAGGGAACATCCCACCTGAGACGACACACATGCCGTCATTCTTTCACGAGTAGGAATTAAAACTCCTTCGATCAGATTGCCGTCATGCAAGGCAAAACTAGATTTTATGGTTCGGTCAACACTGATTTGGAATTCAGCCGTTTCCACACATTGCAGGGAATAGTTGTCGGCCAGCCAGCTCCTCGTTTCTTTCGGGATATTAACCATTTGGTCAAATGAACGAACCGATTTTTTCCAAATCCATTCATAGACTTGTTTGGCCCGAAAACCCGGCTCTTTGCGTAGCAGCATTTCCTGCCGCAACTCCTCTAAAGTTAAATTTCTAATCGCTTTCAATGAAGGCAATAATTCCTTTTCTACCATTATTTTTTCAACAATTCACCCACTTTACTAGAAATGACCCTACCTTCTGCTAATCCAGCTAATTCCTTAGAAGCAACGCCCATAACCTTGCCCATGTCTGCTGGACTAGTAGCTCCCAATTGAGAAATGATGGCAGAAATACGTTCCGTTAACTCGGAATCGGACAATTGTTTAGGTAAAAATTCCTCGATAATAGTGAGTTCCACTTGCTCTTTTTCCGCTAAATCAGGGCGATTTTGTGCGATATACACTTCTAATGAGTCTCTTCGCTGTTTGGCAGCTTTCATTAAAATTTTCATTTCTGCATCTGTAGAAATCTCACCCGTATTTGACCCTGAAGTCTCCTCTAATAAAATCATTGATTTTATTGCCCTCAAAGCACGTAAACGATCCGCATCTTTAGCGCGCATGGCATCTTTTATGCCGTTTTCAATGGTTAATTTTAATGCCATAAGATTTTAATTTTGAAAATGGGCCTTCACCCCGTCTATAAACTCTCTGTTATTACTTAATCTTGGAACCTTGTGTTGGCCACCTAATTTTCCCCTAGCTCTCATCCAAGCATAAAATGTTCCTTTAGGGGCAACGAGTACCTGCGGGAGTTCTAAAACTAAATCATATGAACGTTTTGCGTCATAATCCGAGTTTACTTCACGAAGCGTTCGGTCCAAAATTTCCACAAAGATACGTAAATCTTTTGGGGCTTTTGAGAACTCTACGACCCATTCATGGCTACCTTTTTTACCTCCTTCCATGTAAGCAGGTGCAGCCGTATAATCTTTTATTTCAGAATTTGTCTGAATGCATGCAACGGAGATTGCTTTTTCGGCATTTTCAATAATCAATTCCTCGCCAAATGCATTTATAAAATGCTTAGTTCGCCCCGAAATTTTAATGCGATAAGGTAAAATGGAAGTGAATTTAACGGTATCGCCAATTTTATATCTCCAAAGCCCCGAATTCGTTGTAATCAACATGGCATAATTGACCCCTAGCATTACTTGGTCCAGTGAAACTATTTGATCTACTTCTTCTCCATGCGCCCCGATGGGAATAAATTCATAAAAAATGCCATAGTCAAGCATGAGTAGCATTTCATCAGGCAAACTCAAATCGTCTTGAATGGCAAAAAAGCCTTCTGAGGCATTGTAAATTTCTAAAAATCGAACCTCTGAACTTGGAAAAACTAGATTTTGAAACAGCTCTCGGTAAGGGCCAAAAGCCACCGCACCATGTACCAAAAATTCAAAATTTGGCCAAACCTCTAAAATTGATTTTTTACCGGTAATCTCCAATATTTTTTCAATGAGCACTAAAGTCCAAGTAGGCACGCCCAAAATACTGGTCACATTTTCCTTAGATGTTTCAATCGCCATTTTTTCAATTTTTTGATCCCAATCATCCATTAATGCCACATCAAGCGATGGGGTGCGAATAATTTGGGCCCAAATAGGCAAATTTTTCATTACAACTGCTGAAACGTCTCCCAAAAGAAGACTTGAATTCAGCGGATTATTGGACAAACTTCCGCCAATGGACAAGCCTTTCCCCTCAAAAATTCTAGTCTCAGGTTTGTTGTTGATCAACAAGGTAATCATATCTTTTCCACCCATCATGTGGCAGTTTTCTAATGACTCCTTTGAAACTGGGATAAATTTGCTTCGGGCATTTGTCGTGCCTGAAGACTTAGAAAACCATGAAATCGGACTTGCCCAAAGTACATTTTGCTCTCCGTGCATCATTCGATCAATGTAGGGAAAGATCTCCTCGTAGGTTGATATAGGGACTTTTGCCTTAAATTGTTCGTAATTTCCTATTTCAGAATACCCATATTTCTTCCCCCACTCTGTATTTCGACCTGAAAATATCAGTTCATCCAGACTAGTATGTTGAAGCTCCAGCGGATTTTTAAAATGCTCCTCTATTCGAGGCATTCGCCTTTTCATTAACCACAATAAAGTCTCATTAAATAAGGACATTTCAAAGATTTTTTAGCGTGCGGCTAGGGTAATCTGTAATGATCTCATCTACGCCCAATTGAATCATCGCCTTCACATCCGTTGGTTCATTAACTGTCCAAGGAATTACTTTCATCCCTTTTGAATGACATTCGTTTACGATATCCTTCGTCAAAGAAGTAAAGTTGGGGCTATAAATAGCAGGCGTAAAACCTAAATCCGAACATGTGCTTTCAGGCCTTTTCCTTGTCACTAAAGCCGATAAGTCGACCCGCGAAAAATGGCCCGACTGGATCGATTTGTGCCAGTATTTTAACACATTAAAATCAAAACTCTGTAAAATGATATATTCTGGACGGACGTGTTTGGCCATAACGGCCCATACTTTTTCCGAAAACTCGTCCACGGTAGGCGGTTGGGACACCCCATATTCCTTCGGATCTGATTTGATTTCGATGTTATAATATATTTTTTTGCCCGTTTTTTTCCGAAAATCTTCGGCCCATTGGAATACATCCTCAAGCAAGGGTTTATAGGCAAATACTTTTTTCTGATCTGGAAATAGTGGATTTCCACGTGAACCTACATCAAATTTCCTAACCTCACTATAACTCATTTTATATACATTAAGCCCATTTTCTTCCGATTTCATAACGGGCGTTCCATCTGGTTTTATGGCGTACAATGAATTCATATAGGGCTCATGCGAAACAAGCACTTGGCCATCTGCAGAAATACAAACATCCATTTCAAGAACCGTAACTCCCGCTTCCAAAGCATGCTGAAAAGCAGGCAATGTATTTTCAGGAAACTCGCCCCGGCAACCCCTATGTCCTTGAATGATTGGCTTTTGTGCCATTAGCGTAATTTGACTTAGTAAAACTAAAATACTAACGATTAATTTCATCGATGAGAACTTTCATTTAATTTTTTCCGATCCTTCAAAATTTCATTGACCCGCTCATATAATTCGATAAAATCTTTTGGCTCTCGCACATACGAATTAAAACTTTTCACAAAGGAGGCGGAATCAACAGCATGTTTTTTAAATGTCGACTTTTCCAATTGATTGTAAAGTAACAAATTGGTATCTGCACTAATGATCTCCATTCTACTAATATTAACTTCATCTAAGTGAATATCGACCAAAATTTGAGCCATTTTTTCTTGATCCAAGCGATTTCGGTTCCGATCATTTTGACAAGAAAGAGCAAGGAATACAAGGACAACAAAAAGGTATTTCATGAGCCAAATTTACATACAAATTAGAAAGCTTTTATGGGATTTCGCATAGATTGCTCAAAAAATAGGTAATTTAGCAAGCATATACCTAATAAATCACTCATTTAGAAATGGATATCCGTGCATTTCTTTCCCATATTGTACAGCTGGACATTCGCATCAGAAAAGCGATTAATACACAAATGCATGGAAATTTCTCCTCTGTATTCAAGGGATCTGGCTTGGAATTTAGTGATTTAAGGCAATATCAATATGGTGACGATGTTCGGCACATCGATTGGAATTCAACGGCCAAGGGACACGGTACTTTTATCAAACTATTTAAAGAAGAAAAAGAGCAAACCGTTTTTTTCTTATTGGACGTCAGCGCATCTCAAAACATTAGAAATGGGGAGGATTCAAAACTGAAAACACTTAAAGAAGTAGCTGGAGTCCTGACATTTTCTGCGATGCAAGAAGCTGGAAATATAGGCCTGTGCTGTTATTCAGATAAAAATGAAAAATTTATAGCCCCGGGCGCAGGGAAAAAACACGGCTATCAAGTCATCAATGAATTGTTCAAATTAATTCCAGAAAACAGCGGAACAGACTTAAAACAAGCGTTAAAATTTACCCTTCAAGTCTTAAAAAGAAAAAGTCTCATCTTTGTATTATCTGATTTTATCGACGATGACTACCACGACTTATTGCGTGCCATGTCAAAAAAGCACGATTTAGTCATCATTCAAATTAACTCTGATGTAGAATTAAAGTTGCCCGCCATGGGAATTATCCCTATTTATGATCCAGAGAAAAGAAAAACCACGTGGGTGAATACGTCAACTAAATCCTTTAAATCTTTATTGGCCCATGAAATTCATGCGAATGCTCAAGGCCTAAACGACCTATGCAAGCAATGGCAAGCGAATTATATTCAAATAAAAGCAGGGGGTGATTTTGTACCTAGTCTAATTAAACTTTTCAGAATTAGAAAATAATGCAAGAGAAACCCATTCAAATTTATGGTTCATTTATTGAGGATTCAGCCAAAATTGGCCAACCAGTTCATTATGTTCTAAAA